>Ga0335074_10000199_pt1 | contig 94426 bp, 89 predicted proteins | sample Lox_Sample_23_FD_206715 | JGI IMG/M metagenome (GOLD analysis project Ga0335074, IMG submission 206715) | Soil microbial communities from Loxahatchee National Wildlife Refuge, Florida, United States - Lox_Sample_2.3 | ecosystem: Environmental > Terrestrial > Soil > Wetlands | place: USA... | reverse complement strand
TACTGGCACACCCGGATCCGGCGCGAGCTCGGCATAGGCGGCGCCGACCCCGAGGACATGGCTGGCTTCTTCCGCGTCGCCTACCAGGGCGCCCGGTACTCCTTCGGCTATCCCGCCTGCCCGGACCTGGCCGACCGCGCCAAGGTGGTGCGCCTGCTCGAACCGTCCCGTATCGGCGTGGAACTGTCAGAGGAGATGCAGCTTCACCCCGAGCAGTCCACCGACGCGATCGTCCTGCACCACCCCGAGGCAAAGTACTTCTCGGTATGACGCACAGCGCCGATGCCGCCAGCCCGGCCGTCTTGTTTGATATGGACGGGCTGCTCATTGACTCTGAGCCGTTGTGGCTCCAGGTCGAGACGGGCGTCATGGCCAGGCTCGGCGCGGAGTGGACCGAGGCGGACCAGGCGCAGCTGATCGGCGGCAGCCTCGTCCGCTCGGTCCGTCACATGCTCGGCCGGGCGACCACGCCGGCGCCGCCGGAGGTGGTCGCCGAGTGGCTGATGTCCGGCATCGCCGAGCGGGTCCGCGGTCACGGCGTGCCCCTCCAGCCGGGCGCGCGTGAGCTGCTGGCCGAGGTCGCGACGGCCGGCCTGCCGCACGCGCTCGTGACCTCGTCCGAGCGGCGGTTCATGGACGAGGTGCTGGCCAGCACCGGCCTGCGCTTCGACGCGCTGGTCTGCGCCGACGACGTCACCCTCACCAAGCCCGACCCGGAACCGTACCTGCTGGCGGCCAAGCTGGTCGGCGTCCCGCCCGGTGACTGCTTCGCCCTGGAGGACTCGCCGAACGGCGTGGCGTCGGCGGAAGCCGCCGGGTGCCGTGTCATCGCGGTGCCGTCCCTGGCCCCGATCGAGGCGGCGCCGGGGCGGACGGTGGTGTGTTCGCTGCTGGACCTGCGGGCCGACGCCAGCGGGGTTCACGTCAGGCCGGTATGACGCGTTTGGGGGGTTAGCCCCAATGCCGGCGCGCCCATCACGGCTTAGAATTCAAACCAGAACTGCGGGGAGGCGCGCATGTCCACCTACGACAAGATCGCCTGGTTGCCGCTATGCGGGGGACTGACCGGGCTCGGCCTGGTGCTCAGTTACCTCGTCATGCGGCGGCGCGGCCTGGGCGCAGGCTTGCGCGGGGCGGCCTTCTCGCTGCTGCCGCTGGCCGCGTACCTGACCGGCGCGATCGAGATGTTCTGGAAGATGGGCGCCGCCATCGGGGATTTCGCGAAGGGCTTCGCGTTTTCGATTCAGGTCTGGTCCGGGATCGCGGTGACCGGGGTGGCGGTGCTGCTGTTCCTCGTGTCCGGGCCGCTGCGGCGGCGCAGCGTCAGGCGGAGTAAGGGCCAGCAGGGCGTCGGGTCCGGCGATGCCGCGGCCAAGCGGCCGGCCGTGACCGGCGCGGGACAGCTGGCGACCAGGCCTTCGGCCGCCGGCGCGACGGCGCCCGCCACGGCGCCCGTCAAGGCGCGCAAGGGCAAGAGCGCGGGCGACGATGACGATGACCTCGGTGACGTCGAGGACATCCTGCGCCGCCACGGGATCAGCTGACCGCCGCGCTCAGGGTGCGGCGGGATATCTTTCGCCCCCACGGCATCAGCTGGGAACTTTTTTAGTCACAATCCCGCTACGACGCTGGCTTTGGTCTGGATTTCGGAGCCGGAAGCGCACAGTCTCTCCAGATAGGCAGTGATGTCAATCATCGGGGCGCCGACGGCTGCCTTGATATCGAAGTTCGTTACCGAAGGAACATGCCCATGATCAGTGCACCAAACCGGTACGTCGCGCTGGGCGTGGCCGTGCTGGCCGCGGCAGGGCTCGCCGCGTGCAGCTCATCCTCGTCGAGCAGCACGCCGTCGTCCAGCAGCTCCAACAAGCCGGTATACGGCGGGACGCTGAACGTCGTCGCCGCCGCCGGCCCGGACCACATCGACCCGGTGGCCGCGTACTACACGGCGGACTACGAGTTCGAGCACGCCTACACCAGGCAGCTCCTCCAGTACCCGAGCGAAGACTACAACAGCACGTCGGACGCAGGCTGGGCCGCGGACACCACGCCGGTCGCCGACATCGCGACCGAGGTGCCCACGGTCGCCAACGGCGGGATCACCAACGGCGGGACGACCTACACGTTCCACATCAAGCCGGGCGTGGACTGGAACACCACCCCGCCCCGCCAGGTCGTCGCGGACGACTTCATCCGCGAGTTCAAGGCGTTCTGTAATCCGGCCCCGGGCGGTTTCGTCGGAAACATCACGTACTACGCGAGCACGATCGTCGGCATGAACTCCTACTGCAACGCCGAGCAGGCCTACTTCGCCAACGCCAAGACGCATCCAGGGACCGCGGCGAACATCGCGAACTTCCAGAACACCAACAACATCGCAGGCCTGTCCGCGCCAAACCCGCTGACGTTGCAGATCAACCTGATGGCTCCGGCCAGCGACTTCCTGTACATGATGGCCATGCCGTTCACCTCGGCCCGCCCGGTCGAGTACGACGCCTACGTGCCGAACAGCCTCCAGCTGGACCAGCACACGATCTCCGACGGCCCGTACCAGATCAGCTCCTACATCCCCGGCAAGTCGATGACCCTGGTCAGGAATCCTGCCTGGAAGGCGTCCACCGACCCGCTCCGGCATGCCTACGTGAACAAGATCGTGCTGACCATCGGCGTCACGTCGGCCCAGACGCAGCTGTCGGACATGGAGGCAGGCACCGAGGACGTCACCAACGACACCCCGCTCAACCCGGCGTCGCTGCCGGCGCTTGAGACCTCGGGCAACCCCAACTTCAAGATCTGGCCCTGGTCGGCCACGCAGCCCTACATCGTGTTCAACCTGCGCAGCCCCGACGCGGGCGGCGCCATGGGCAAGTTGCTCGTCCGCCAGGCCGTCGAGTACGGGCTGGACAAGGTGGCCGTGCAGAAGGCCTACGGTGGCCCGGACGTCGGGCAGGTCCTCAACACGGTGATCATGCCGGGCAACGCCGGGTACCAGAACTACAACCTCTACCCGGACGACAACGGGCAAGGCAACACCGCCATGTGCAAGACCGACCTGGCCAAGGCGGGCTACCCGCACGGGGTGACGCTGCTGTACGAGTACCAGAACGACTCGACCGACACCCGGGCTTTCGAGGCCATCCAGGCCTCGCTCGCCAATTGCGGCATCACGCTGACGAGCAAGCCGGAGCCAGGCTCCAGCTTCTTCGTGGACATCGGCAACTCCCCGGTCAACAACCAGGCCAACCAGTGGGACATGGCGCAGGCCGCGTGGATCCCCGACTGGTTTGGCAACAACGGCCGCACCATGATCCAGGCGCTGTTCGCGCCGAGGTGCACGGTCAACACCAACAACTACGGCTGCTTCAACGACCCGGCCGTCAACACGCTGATCACCAAGGCGGAGGCCGCATCCTCGCTCTCGGGCGCCGCGGCTGACTGGCACCAGGCGGACGTGGACATCATGGGGCAGGCCGCCATCGTCCCCATACTGGACCAGGGCTTCCCGAACTTCTCGAGCGCCCGGACCAGGAACGTGCTGTTCCAGCCGAACATCGGCGAGGTCGATATCACCAACCTCTGGTTGGCCAACGGCTAACGAGGTAGCGCATAGTGCGGATCTGGCTGGGAGCACGCAAAGGCCCAGCCAGATCCGCATATAGCGGCAGCCGCGATCATGTGTCACGCTTGCCTTGTCGTCCGGCAGGCGGCGAGCGGAGGTAGGCTTTGGCCCTGCTTGAGGTAGAGAACCTGACCGTCAGCTTCCCGACCGGCGACGGAGTGGTGCGCGCGGTGCGGGGCGTGTCGTTCTCCGTCGAGCCGGGACAGACCCTTGGCATCGTCGGCGAGTCCGGCAGCGGTAAGACGGTCCTGACCCAGACCCTGCTCGGGCTCACCCCGGGCGCCGTCATCACCGGCAAGGCGGTATTCGAGGGGACGGACCTGCTGCAGCTGAGCCAGGGCCAGATGCGCGAGGTCCGCGGCGCCCGGATCGCGGTGATCTTCCAGGACCCGCTGACCAGCCTGCACCCGCTGTACCGGGTGGGCTGGCAGATCTCTGAGATGATTCGCGCCCACGACAAGAACGTCACGAAGAAGCAAGCCGCGGCGCGGGCCGTCGAGCTACTGGGCCGGGTCGGGATCCCGCACCCCGCGCAGCGCGTGAACGACTACCCGCACCAGTTCTCCGGCGGGATGCGCCAGCGGGCCATGATCGCGATGGCGCTGTCCCTCTCACCTCGGATGATCATCGCCGACGAGCCCACCACGGCCCTGGACGCCACCGTGCAGGCGCAGATCCTCGACCTGCTGCTGAACCTGCAGCGGGAGTCGGACACTGCGCTCATCATGATCACGCACGATCTCGGCGTCGTCGCGGATATCGCCGACAACGTCATGGTCATGTACGCGGGCCGGGCCGCGGAGAAGGGCTCCAAGCAGGACATCTTCTACCGGCAGCACCACCCGTACACCAAGGGGCTGCTGGAGTCCATACCGAACAGCTCGGCGGCCAGCGAGCGGCTGCGGCCCATACCCGGGATGCCGCCCAGCCTCATCAACCTGCCGTCCGGGTGCAAGTTCCACCCCCGTTGCACCTACGTGATGGACCGGTGCGTGACCGAGGAACCCGACCTGCGCCAGATCCACGACTTCTCGCACCTGTCGGCCTGCTGGCTGCCCGCGGCGGCCACCGGAGTCGGCGGCGACGCAGAGCACCAGCGCGCCGAGGCCGTGGCTGAGGGCAGGACGGGGGCCGCGGTCGAGGTGGCCGAGGTGATCGCCGCGAGCCCGGAGGTGGCGTCATGACCGATGAGTCGCCGGCTGCGTTCATGACCGGCGCCATGCCCGGCGGGGACGATGTCCTGGTCCGCGTCGAGAACCTGGTCAAGTACTTCCCGGTCCGCACCGCGGGGTTCGTCCGCCGCACGGTCGGAAACGTGCAGGCAGTGGACGGCGTGTCGCTGGCGATTCCCCGCGGCAAGACCCTCGGCCTGGTAGGCGAGACGGGCTCGGGCAAGTCCACCCTGGCGCGCTGCGTGGCCGGGCTCCTGCCGGTCACGTCGGGAAAGGTGACGTTCGACGGGCACGACATCACCAATCTGTCGCGGCACCGGATGCAGCCGTTCCGCCGCGAGATCCAGATGATCTTCCAGGACCCTTACGGGTCGCTGAACCCGCGCCGCCGGGTCGGCGCGATCATCGGCGATCCCTTCGCCATCCACAAGACCGTTCCCGCCGGCGAGCGCAAGCGGAAGGTGCAGGAGCTGATGGAGCGGGTCGGGCTCAACCCCGAGCACTACAACAGGTTCCCCGCCGAGTTTTCCGGCGGCCAGCGGCAGCGCATCGGCGTAGCGCGGGCCCTCGCGCTGCGGCCCAAGCTGATCATCTGCGACGAGCCGGTCTCGGCGCTCGACGTGTCGATCCAGGCGCAGGTGCTCAACCTGCTCGCCGACCTGCAGCGCGACTACGGGCTCACGTACCTGTTCATCGCGCACGACCTGGAGGTCGTGCGTCACGTCAGCGACTCCGTCACGGTCATGTACCTGGGCCGGGTCGCCGAATCCGGGCCGAAGGAACTCGTGTACGACACGCCCCGGCACCCCTACACCGCGGCGCTGCTCTCGGCAGCGCCGGCCGCCGATCCGGACGCGGCGGCAAGCAGGCAGCGGATCATACTCACCGGCGACATACCCTCACCCATCGACCCGCCTTCTGGCTGCCGGTTCCATCCCCGGTGCCCGAAGGCGCAGGAGTTGTGCAGCCAGCAGGACCCGCCGCTGGAGGTCAAGGCAGGCGACGCGGCCGCCCACCTGACCGCCTGCCACTTCCCGGTCGAGGCGGGCGAGAACCTCGCCGCCGAAGCCGCGGCCAGGAGGTAGTCCCCATGAGTGTCACCACCGAGATCCAGTTCCAGGCCGCCAGCATCGAGGGTGCCCCTGGGCACGCGGTTGAGGGCCGCAGCCAGTGGCAGCTCACCTGGCGGCGGCTGCGCAGCGACAAGGTGGCGATCGGGTCGATGATCGTCATCCTGGTGATGGTCGCGCTCGCCATCGGGGCCCCGCTGATCGCCGCGCTGGTGCACCACCCGCCGAACATGGCCTTCCCGAACACCGGGGAAAACGCGGTCGGCAACCCGGTCGGGCCGGGCACCAACGGCTTCTGGCTGGGCACCGACGACACCGGCCGAGACCTGATGGTCCGGATCTTCTACGGCGCGCGGATCTCGCTGTTCGTGGGCGTGGTGACGACCGTGATCGGCACCGTCGCCGGGGTGACCGTGGGGATGATCGCCGGCTACTTCGGCGGCATCGTCGACACGGTCCTGGCCAGGTTCACCGACGCCGTGCTCGCCTTCCCGTACGTCGTGCTCGCCCTGGCGCTGGCTGTCGTGTTCGGCCCGTCCCTGTCGGTAATCATCGGGATCATCTCGTTCTTCGCCTGGGCCGGCATCGCGCGTATCGTCCGCGGCCAGACGCTGTCGCTGAAGGAAAAGGAGTACATCGAGGCGGCGAGATCGCTGGGCGCCGGGCCGTTCCGGATCATGTTCATCGATATCCTGCCGAACCTGCTCGCGCCCGTCCTGGTGCTCGCCACCTTGTACATACCGGCCGCGGTGGTGTTCGAGGCGACGCTGTCGTTCCTCGGCCTCGGCATCCAGCCGCCCACGGCCAGCTGGGGCAACATCCTGGCCGCGGCGCAGCCCTTCTACACCGTGGCCTGGTGGTACACGGTGTTCCCCGCGCTCGCGCTGCTGATCACCACCCTGGCGTTCAACCTGCTCGGCGACGGGATCAGGGACGCGATGGACCCCACCACCGAGCGCCTGCTGAGGGCCCGTAAGCGCACCAAGCGACCGCGCGGGACCGAGCCCTTGGTCCTGTCCGATGACATCCCCGGCGCGGCCCTGCCGCCTGCGGCCCAGTAGCGGAAGTAGGCGTCCGACATGACCATCGTCCGTTTCCTCATCCGGCGCATCCTGACCGGCATCGTCGTGCTGTGGCTGGTGGCCTCGGGAGCGTTCTTCCTGTTCTTCGCGCGCCCGGTGGCGACCGTCGCCCGCAACCTGGCGGGACGTGAGGCCACCCCGGCGGTCATCAACCAGGTGATCAAGGACCTGGGCCTGAACCAGCCAATCGGCGTGCAGTACTGGCACTACCTCGACCGGCTCGCGCACTTCAACCTCGGCCATTCCTACTTCACGCAGGAGTCGGTCAACACGATCATCAGGCAGGACCTGCCGCCCACCGCTTCCGTGGTAGTCGGCGGGGTTATCCTGTGGCTGATCGTGGGCCTGGGCATCGGCATCCTGTCCGCGACGAAGGCCCGCAGCTGGTTCGACCGGCTCTCCACGATCGGCGTGCTGATCGGCCTGTCGATGCCGACGTTCGTCATCGGGGAGTTCCTGCTGCTGGTCGTGTTCGTACCGCTGAATCAGCACGGGTTCCACTGGATCCAGGACCAGTACGTCGGGCCATCGCAGGGGATCATCACCTGGATGGGGCACATGATCCTGCCGTGGATCACGCTGGCCGCCGTCCAGGCCGCCGTCTACACCCGGCTGATGCGCGGGCAGCTGCTGTCCACCCTCGGCGAGGACTACATCCGCACCGCGCGGGCCAAGGGGCTGTCCGAGCGCCGGGTGATCTTCCGGCACGGGGTGCGGTCCGCGCTGACCCCCGTCGTCTCCCAGCTCGGCATCGACATGGGCCAGCTGCTCGGCGGCGTGGTCGTGGTCGAGTCGGTGTTCGGCCTGGGCGGCCTCGGGCAGGTCTCGGTCCAGGCCATCCAGACCGAAGACCTCCCGGTGATCATCGGGTTCGTCCTCGTGGCGGCCGCGTTCGTCGTGGTGGCGAACATCCTGGTCGACCTCGCCTACGCGATGCTCGATCCGAGGGTCCGGATCAGCTGACGTGCCGAGCCGGTCCGGGGTGATACCGGGCCGCGGCGCGCCCGCGTCCGGCCAGGAGGTGTACCGCCTGGGCACGCCCGTGGTCTTGTGGTGGGTCTGGCTGGCGTTCGCCGCGGCGAACATCGTCGACCTCGCTGTCCAGCGGACACAGGTGCACACCGAGCTCGTGATCGACGCGATCGTGATCCTGGTCACCGGGTTCGCCTACGCGCTGGCGCTGCGGCCCCGCGTCGTGGCCGACCAGGCCGGCGTCACGATCATGAACCCGTTCCGCGACCACCACGTGCCCTGGGGGATCATCCAGGCGGTGGATACCAGCGACTGGGTCCGGGTGCACCACACCCGGGATGGCTCGCCAGCGGCCGCCGCGGACGCGCCGGGGAAGGCGATCGAGTGCTGGGCACTGTACGTCTCGGCCCGGACTAAACGGCGGGAAGCACGCCCGGGCCCGCCGCCGCAGCGATCAGGCGGGTTCGGGGGCTTTGGCCGGGTCGGCGGCCACGCGCAGGAGCAGCCCGACCAGAACCCGCGCATGCCGGCGGAGGCGAAATACCTGGCCTCCCTCCCTCCCGCGCGGGCGATCGCCTCCGCCCTCGACACCAGGGCGGAAAAGGAACGCGCCCGGGCCAGGCACGCACACTCAGGTCCGGCCGGCTCCACGCCACCCGCCGCAGGCCTGCCGACCCAGCCCGCAGCCCCAAGCCAGGTCACCGCGCGATGGGCCTGGTTCCCGCTGGCCGCCATCGCCGTCCCCGCGCTCGCGCTGGTCATCACGCTGCTAACCTGACGTCGGCTGCCGTACGGAACCCCTGCGGTCAGGCGTTCTCCGCCGCGGGCGGGGCCGGCTCGCGCGGCTCGGGGATCGGCAGCGGTGGCGGGGTGCCGCCGAACGCGGGGCAGAACGCCTTGTGGTTGCACCACTCGCAGAGCCTGCTCGGCCTCGGCCGCCAGTCACCGGTGACCATGGCCCGCTCGATGGCCTGCCACAGGGCCGCGACCTTGCGCTCGGTGGCGAGCAGGTCCTCCTCGTCCGGTGCATACCGCAGCACCTCGCCCTCGGCCAGGTACATGAGCTGCAGCAGCCGGGGCACCTGCCCGCGCAGCCGCCAGATCACCAGTGCGTAGAACTTCATCTGGAACAGTGCGCTCGCCTCGTACGCCTCCCGGGGCGCGCGGCCGGTCTTGTAGTCCACGATCCTGATGTCGCCGCCAGGTGCCACGTCGAGCCGGTCGATGTAGCCGCGCAGCCGCAGCCCGGAATCCAGCGCGGTCTCGACGTAGCACTCGCGCTCGGCCGGCTCCAGCCTGCGCGGGTCTTCGAGGGTGAAATACGCATCCAGGATGACGCTGGCGGACGCAAGCCAGGCGTCCCGTTCGGCATCATCAGGGAACAGGGCGGCCAGATCGGCTTCCGCGGCGGCCAGCCGGTCCCATTCCGGCATCACCAGGGCCCGTGCGGCCTGCGGCGTCCGGTCGGCCGCGGGCAGGTCGAACAGCCGCTCGAGCACGGCGTGCACGAGCGTCCCGCGCGCCGTGGCCAGCGTGGGCGGCTCGGGCAGCCGGTCGATCACCCGGAACCGGTACAGCAGCGGGCACGTCATGAAGTCCGCCGCCCGCGACGGTGACAGTGCCGGCCCCCGCGGCTGCTCGGTTGCCGGCTCTGGGGCCAGCACCACGGTTTCGTCCACAACAACGACCGTAGAGCACGCGACCGACATTCGCGCGGATCTCCTCGGGCGGGTCGCGCCCTTCGGCCAGCACTGCACGTAGCATCGAGACTGTGGCAAGCACGACGCCGGAGAAGCCGCCGCCGCGCCGCATGACTGGTTCCGGGATCGTCATCGCGCGGCCGTTCGGCATCCCGGTGCACATCTCGCCGTACTGGTTCCTGATCGCGGGCTTCATCATCTTCCGGTACGCCGAGGATCTGGCCTCTACCCTGCACGGTTCCACCAGGTTCCTGGTGGCGGTGGCCTTCGTCGTGCTGTTGTACGTGTCCGTCCTCATCCACGAGCTGAGCCACTCGCTGGTGGCCCGCGCGTTCGGGCTGTCGGTCCGGCGCATCCTGCTGTACCCGCTCGGCGGAGTCTCTGAGCTCGAGCAGGAGCCACCCACGCCGGGGCAGGGGTTCGCCGTGTCGGCGGCCGGGCCCGCGATGTCGCTCGCGCTGGCGGCCGGCGGCTACGGCCTGACGCGCGTGATTCCTTCTGGGGACGTCATCGCCTACGACCTGGTCATCCAGCTCATGTGGGCCAACCTGGTGATCGGGATCTTCAACCTGCTGCCCGGCCTGCCGCTGGACGGCGGCATGATGCTGCGGGCGGCCATCTGGAAGGTGACCCGCCGCCCGGCCACCTCCACCATCGCCGCCGCCTGGGCCGGGCGAGTGCTCGCGCTCGGCCTGTTCGCCCTGGTGCTTGACCCGACGGTCGAGAACAGGATCGGCGGGGACATGACCACCGTGCTCTGGCTGGCGGTGATCGCCGCCTTCATGTGGGCCGGTGCCGGGCAGGCGATCAAGGCGGCCAGGTTCCGCGAGCGAGTGCCCGCGCTCCAGGCCCGGCGGCTGGCCCGCAAGGCGATCTCGGTCGCCGCCAGCACCCCGCTAGCCGAAGCCATCAGGCGCGCGGACGAGGGCCAGGCGCGGGCGGTCGTGGTCGTCGACCACGAGGACAAGCCGATCGCGATCCTCAACGAGAGCGCGGTAATGGCCACGCCGCCGCAGCGAAGGCCCTGGATCGAGGCGGGCTCGCTGGCCAGGACGCTGGAGCCGAACCTGGTGCTGCCGGCCGACCTGTCGGGGATGGCCCTGCTTGACGCGCTCCGCCGCGCGCCGGCGTCGGAGTACCTCCTGGTGGAACCCTCGGGTCAGGTCTACGGCGTGCTCGCCGCCAAGGACGTCGACCGGGCCTTCGGCGGCGTCTGATACCTTGCGGCATGACCCAACCGCGGCGCGGACCGCCGGCGGCCGGCGAGCCCGTGCGGCTGACCGACCCGAAGGGCCGCAGCCACCTCATCACGCTGCGCCCTGGCGCGTTGTTCCACACCCACCGGGGCGCGCTGTCCCATGACGACCTGATCGGCGGCCCCGACGGGAACGTGGTGAAGTCCTCCGGCGGCACGCCGTACGTGGTGTTCCGCCCCCTGCTCGCCGAATTCACGCTGGCCGCCAAGCGCGGCGCCGCCGTGGTGTACCCCAAGGATGCCGCGCAGATCGTGGCGTTCGCCGACGTGTTCCCCGGCGCGCATGTGCTGGAGGCGGGGGCAGGCTCGGGCGCGCTGAGCTGCTGGCTGCTTCGTGCGGTCGGCGAGGCCGGCCGCCTGACGTCGTTCGAGCGCCGGGCCGACTTCGCCGAGATCGCCCGGCGGAACGTGGAGGAGTTCTTCGGCGACCCGCCGCCCGCCTGGCGGCTGGTGACCGCCGAGTTCGGTGCCGGGAATGACCTGCCCCCGGCCTCCTTCGACCGGGTCATCCTGGACATGCTCGCCCCGTGGGACTGCGTGCCCGCCACGGCCGAAGCGCTCGTGCCCGGCGGCCTGGCCTGCTGCTACGTGGCTACCACCACCCAGCTGTCGCGCACCGTCGAGGCCTTGCGCGCCCACGGCACCTTCGACGAGCCCGCCGCGTGGGAGAGCCTGATGCGCGGGTGGCACGTGGAAGGCCTGGCCGTCCGCCCCGAGCACCGCATGGTGGGCCATACCGGCTTCCTGGTCACGGCGCGGCGGATGGCGCCCGGCGTGGCGCCCCCGCCCCGCAGGCGGCGCCCGGCCAAGGGCGCGCCCGAGGAAGATCATTAAGCCGAACGATCCGTGTGTTACCGCCCGAGCTGCACGAGACCCTGGTTGCGGCGGCCCGCTGCTGCCCGAACCGCGGTCCTGGTACGCGTGCGGGCGGTCGCCGGCTCCGGCCACGTCGCTTCGCGCGCCCAAGCCCCTGGCGGATAGGTAACTCTCAGTTACGTAGATATGACGTGCTGGTGCAGAAAAGGGCGGCAAGACGGCGTCGAATCGGGCTCGCCAGGTTAGGGATGGCTCGTGTATAGGTAATGTCTAGTTAGCGGGTCAGGAGGAGGTGAGGGCGATGGCCGCCAGAGAAGAAAGCGGGCGCTCCTCGCGGCACGAGGATGAGGTGAAGAGCCTTACCGCTCAGATCTCCTTCCTTGACGAGGAGATCGCGGTCCTGCGGCGCAGGCTCTCGGACTCTCCGCGCCAGGTCAGGATGCTCGAGGACCGGCTGCGAGAGACCGAGGGCAGCCTGTCAGGGGTTACGGCCCAGAACGAGCGCCTCGCGGCGACGCTGCGCGAGGCGCGCGACCAGATCGTGGCGCTGAAGGAAGAAGTCGACCGGCTGGCGCAGCCGCCGTCCGGGTTCGGCGTCTTCCTGAACCCCTGCGAGGACGGCACGGCCGACGTGTTCACCGGCGGCCGCAAGATGCGCGTGAACGTGTCGCCGAACGTGGAGTTCAGCGAGCTGCGCCCCGGCCAGGAGGTCGTGCTCAACGAGGCGCTCAACGTCGTCATCGCCCAGGGGTACGAGAAGGTGGGCGAGGTCGTCATGCTCAAGGAGATCCTCGCCGACGGGGAACGCGCCCTGGTCATCTCCCAGGCCGACGAGGAGCGCGTGGTGCGGCTCGCCGATCCGCTGATGAACCAGGCGCTGCGCGCGGGCGACTCGCTGCTGCTCGAGCCGCGGTCCGGGTACGTGTACGAACGGATCCCGAAGGCCGAGGTGGAAGAGCTCATCCTGGAGGAAGTGCCGGACATCTCCTACTCCGACATCGGCGGGCTTTCCGCGCAGATCGAGCAGATCAGGGACGCGATCGAGCTGCCGTACCTGCACGCAGACCTGTTCAAGGAGCACATGCTGAAGCCGCCGAAGGGCGTCCTGCTGTACGGCCCGCCCGGCTGCGGCAAGACGCTGATCGCCAAGGCGGTGGCGAACTCGCTGGCCAAGCAGGTCGCGGCGAAGACCGCCGGGCCGGACGGGACGGCCGAGGGCAAGAGCTTCTTCCTCAACATCAAGGGCCCGGAGCTGCTGAACAAGTACGTGGGCGAGACCGAGCGGCACATCAGGCTGGTGTTCCAGCGGGCCCGCGAGAAGGCCAGCGAGGGCCAGCCGGTCATCGTGTTCTTCGACGAGATGGACTCGATCTTCCGCACCCGCGGCTCGGGCGTGTCCTCCGACGTGGAGAACACGATCGTGCCGCAGTTGCTGTCCGAGATCGACGGCGTGGAGGGCCTGGAGAACGTCATCGTCATCGGCGCCTCGAACCGTGAGGACATGATCGACCCGGCGATCCTGCGGCCGGGCCGGCTCGACGTCAAGATCAAGATCGAGCGCCCTGATGCCGAGGCGGCCGGGGACATCTTCTCCAAGTACGTGCTCAGGGAACTGCCGCTGCATCCGGACGACCTGGCCGAGCACGACGGCTCCGCGCAGGCCACCGTAGAGGCGATGATCCAGCGCACGGTCGAGCGGATGTACACCGAATCCGAGGAGAACAGGTTCCTCGAGGTCACCTACGCCAACGGCGACAAGGAAGTGCTGTACTTCAAGGACTTCAACTCCGGCGCGATGATCGAGAACATCGTGTCCAGGGCCAAGAAGATGGCCATCAAGGAGTTCCTCGAGACCGGGCAGAAGGGCATGCGGGTCAGCCACCTGCTGTCCGCCTGCGTGGACGAGTTCAGCGAGAACGAGGACCTGCCGAACACCACCAACCCGGACGACTGGGCGCGCATCTCCGGCAAGAAGGGCGAGCGCATCGTGTACATCAGGACCCTGGTCTCCGGCAAGACCGGCACCGAGGCGGGCCGCTCGATCGACACCGTGGCCAACACCGGGCAGTACCTCTGATGGCTGTCCGCGGGCGGGAAACCGTGTCAGCATGCCGGCTTGTCTGGTAACGGCGTTAGGCTGCTTGGCATGAGCGTTCTTCGCGTGATGGGCACAGAGACCGAGTACGGCATCTCTGTGCCCGGCCAGCCAGGCGCCAACGCGATGGTGACCTCATCCCAGATCGTCAACGCGTACCAGGCGGCGACCGCGGCGCGGGCCCGGCGGGCCCGCTGGGACTTCGAGGAGGAGAACCCGCTGCGCGACGCCCGCGGGTTCGACCTCACCCGCGAGGCAGCGGATTCGTCCCAGCTTACCGACGAGGACCTGGGCCTGGCCAACGTCATCCTCACCAACGGCGGGCGCCTGTACGTAGACCACGCCCACCCGGAGTACTCGGCCCCCGAGTGCACGAACCCGTTGTCCGTGGTGATCTGGGACAAGGCGGGCGAGCGCGTGATGGCCGAGGCCGCCGCGAAGGCGGCGACCGTGCCGGGCAGCGCGCCCATCCAGCTGTACAAGAACAACACCGACAACAAGGGCGTCTCCTACGGGTCGCACGAGAACTACCTGATGCGGCGCAGCACGCCGTTCGCGGACATCGTCAGGCACCTGGTGCCGTTCTTCGTCTCGCGCCAGGTGATCTGCGGGGCCGGGCGGGTCGGCATCGGCGCCGACGGGCGGGGAGCGGGCTTCCAGATCAGCCAGCGGGCCGACTTCTTCGAAGTCGAGGTCGGCCTGGAGACCACGCTGAAGCGCCCGATCATCAACACCAGGGACGAGCCGCACGCCGACCCGGAGAAGTACCGTCGGCTGCACGTGATCCTCGGCGACGCGAACATGAGCGAAGTGAGCACCTACCTCAAGGTCGGCACGACCTCGCTGGTGCTCGCGATGATCGAGGACAAGTTCCTCGGCGCCGACCTGTCGGTCGAGGCGCCGGTGGCCGAGCTCCGCGCGGTCTCGCACGACCCGACCTGCCGGCGCATGATCACGCTCAAGGACGGCAGGAAGATGACCGCCGTCCAGCTCCAGGCCGAATACCTCGAGCTCGCGCGCAAGTACACCCAGGACAAGTACGGCGGTGACGTCGATGACATCACCGCCGACGTCCTCGACCGGTGGGAGTCCGTCCTGAACCGCCTGGCCGAGAACCCCATGCAGCTGTCCAGGGAGCTCGACTGGGTGGCCAAGCTCGAGCTGCTCGAGGGGTACCGGTCCAGGGACGGGCTCAGCTGGGATCACCCGCGCCTGCAGCTCGTCGACCTGCAGTACTCCGACGTCCGGCTGGAACGCGGCCTGTACAACCGGCTCGCGGCCAGGGGCCGGATGGTGCGGCTGACCGACGACGCGACCGTCAACCGGGCGATCGATAACCCGCCCGAGGACACCAGGGCCTACTTCCGCGGCCGCTGCCTGCGGCAGTACCCCGAGGCCGTCGCGGCGGCGTCATGGGACTCGGTGATCTTCGACATCCCGGGGCGCGAGTCGCTCCAGCGGGTCCCCACGCTAGAGCCCCTGCGCGGCACCAGGGTGCACGTAGGTGAGCTCCTGGACCGCTGCCGCAGCGCCGCCGAGCTGGTCGCCGCGCTCACCGGCCAGGACTAGCAGCGCCCCGGGTCCGGGGTCGCGAGTTCGTACCGATTTCGGCCCGGCGGGATTGCGCGGGACTGTCACGGGTGACGATAGCGTTGGGACTGACGGAGGTAGCGACATGGCAACATCCAAGGACTCAGGCGGTCAGCGCCAGACGACCAGGCGCACCGAGGAGACCGAGCAGGCGGAGCCTGGTAGCAACGAGGAGGCCAGGGAGCGGCACGAAAAGCTCTCCGACGACGTCGACGCGATACTCGACGAGATCGATGAGGTTCTCGAGGAGAACGCCGAGGAGTTCGTCAGGTCGTACGTGCAAAAGGGCGGGCAGTAGCAAGCAAGGCCGGTTCGCCGTAGGCGGACGTACCGGCGCCTGCGGCGTGCCGTCCCGCTCTGGCGCGGCAGTAGGGTCCTAACAGGGCAGTGCTGATGACCACCTTTTGAGGAGGTTCGCGTTGGGCTCGTACTTGGACGGCAGCCAGCCCGCCCCGTTCGGCAGGGCAGACGGGGATTCGCGGCTGCGCGGCGCGGGGGGACCTGGGTCCAAGCCGTCGGCAGGCTTCATGGACCGGCAGGGCTCATCGTTCGCCGATTTCCTCGCCGCCTATTCTCCGGGCCTGCTGCCGGGCCGCACGCCCGTGCCCGGCATCCCCGCGGGGGATGGGCAGGTGCTGCGCGACCTGCCGCACGCCACGACGATCGTGGCCGCGGCCTGCGAGCACGGCGTGGTGCTGGCCGGCGACCGCCGCGCCACCTCCGGGAGCATGATCTCCAAGCGCGACGTGGACAAGGTCTTCCGAAGCGATGAGTACTCGGCCATCGGCTATTCGGGCACCGGGAGCCTGGGGATGGACGTCATCCGCGCGTTCCAGGTTGAGCTCGAGCACTACGAGAAGATGGAGGGCCGCCCGCTGTCCCTGGAGGGCAAGGCCAACCGGCTGGCCTGGATGATCCGGGGCAACCTGCCCGCCGCCATGCAGGGCTTCATCGTGGTGCCGCTGTTCGTCGGCTACGACGAGGATGCTGACCGCGGCCGCATCTTCAGCTACGACCCGCTCGGCGGCCCGTACGAGGAGCACAGGTTCTATTCCATCGGCTCGGGCTCGGTCTTCGCCCGGGGCTCGCTGAAGAAGCTGTATGCCGATGACATGCCGGTACGCGACGCCGTGCTGGCGTGCGTGCAGGCGCTCTACGACGCCGCGGACGACGACTCGGCGACCGGCGGGCCGGACCTGACCAGGCGCATCTTCCCGGTCATCGCCACGGTGACGGCCGACGGCTACCGGCGGCTGTCCGAGGCCGAGTCCGAGGACTACGCCGAGCAGGTCGTGCAGGCCCGGATGAGCGAGCCTGACGGACCGTCGGCGCCGTTGCGAGCCGCAGGCTAGCCCGGGCCCGCCGAGCTAACCCCGCCTACCCCTCTCCAAGTAAAGGAAGCGTCCGCGGTGTCCATGCCGTTCTACGTGTCGCCAGAGCAGTCCATGCGGGACAAGGCCGACTACGCGCGGAAGGGCATCGCGCGCGGCCGCAGTTGCGTGGCGCTGAAGTACGCGGGCGGGATCCTCATGGTGGCGCCCAATCCGAGCAGCGCCCTGCACAAGATCAGCGAGCTCTACGACAGGATCGCGTTCGCCGCGGTCGGCCGGTACAACGAGTACGAGAACCTGCGCAAGGCCGGAGTCACCTACGCAGACATCACCGGCTACCAGTTCGACCGGCGCGACGTCACCGCGCGCGGCATCGCCAACTGGTACGCCCAGACCCTGGGCACTATTTTCACGGAAAGCAACAAGCCGTTCGAGGTGGAGATCGTCGTCGCCGAGATCGGCCGGCAGGCGACGGACGACCAGATCTACCGGATCACGTTCGACGGGTCGGTGTCCGACGAGCCCGGCTTCGTCGCCTTCGGCGGGCAGGCCGACCAGGTTTCCGCGGTGCTGAAGGAGCGGTACCGCGACAGCCTGTCCCTGGCCGAGGCGTTCGCCGCCGCGCTGGCGGCGCTGGCCGCGCCGTCCAACGGCGAGCAGCGCCCCGACGTGGTGGCCGCTCAGCTGGAAGTAGCCGTCCTGGACCGGGCCCGCGACCACCGCACCTTCCGCCGCATCAGGGCGGCCCGGCTCGAGGAGCTCATCGGCGAGGTCCGCGCGGCCGAACAGAAGGCCGCCGAACAGAAGGCCGCAGAACAGGCCGCCGAACAGAAGGCCGCCGAGGCGGCCGAGGCGGCCGAGGCGGCCGAGGCGGCCGATAGCCCCGAGGAGACCCCTGCCGACGCGAGTGCGCCGGACGAACCGGCCGATCCCGCCGGCGCTGCACCCCCGATCGGCCCCGACGCCGCCGACTCAGACCGCGGCAGCGGACAGGGCAACGGAGACCAAACCCCGCCCAGCCCCCTGTAGCCAGGCGCCGTACCGTCAGGCGCCGTACCGTCAGGCTGGCGGCGTCAGGCTGGCGGCGGCCTCGGCCTTCGGCTGGTCGGTGCCGCAGTACTTGCACTTGGAGGCGGCCGCGGGCAGGTCGCTGGACAGGCACGCGGGGCAGGTCTTGACCTCCGGCGGGTCGCCGAACACCACCTGTCCGCGGCGCGCCTGGACGTGCTTGTAGGGCTGCACGATCAGGAAGTACACCACGGCCACGAAGATCGCGAAGTAGATGATCGCGGAAATGAACGAGCCGATATCGAGGAAGGTCTTGGTGTTCCCGGCCTGGCCAAGTTGCCAGCCCAGGCCGATCGCCGACTTACCCTCGGCCCTGGCCACGATCGGGTTAATGACATCGGTAGTGAAGGCGCTGATCAGCGTGCTGAACGCCAGGGCCACGACGAGCCCGACGGCGACGACGATGACGTCGCCGCGCATGATGAAGTTCCTGAATCCCCGCATGTCATGTCCTCCCATTGTGCTGGGCGGTATTCCGGCACGCCTTACGATTCCGTCTGCCCCCGCGCCACGCAAGCATTTCGGCCTGTCCGACAGGTGACCGACTGGCTAACTCCAGGGGTTACTGAGGCTCTCGGGACACGGGGGACGAGCGAGAACCGCCGCGGCGGCTCAGAGCGGGATGTTGGCGTGCGCGCCCCGGTGCGCAGGGGCCTCGGCTATGGCCCGCGCCAGCTCCTGGCGCGTCTGGCTGGGCTCGATGACCGCGTCGATGACGCCGAGGTCGACGGCGCGCTGCAGGCCTCCGATGGTGGCCTCGTGCTCGGCGGCCAGCTCGGCCTCGGCCTCGTGGAGCCGGTCGGGCGGGACCGAGGCGAGCGTGCGGCGGTGCAGGATCCGGACGGCCGCGATCGCGCCCATGACGGCGATTTCCGCACCGGGCCACGCGTAGACGCGGGTCGCGCCGAGCGAGCGGGAGTTCATCGCGATGTAGGCGCCGCCGATCGCCTTGCGGGTCACCAGCGTCACCCGGGGGACCGTGGCCTCGGCGAAGGCGTGCAGGAGCTTGGCGCCGCGACGGACCACGCCGTCCCATTCCTGGCCGACGCCCGGCAGGTAGCCAGGGACGTCCACGAGCACTACCAGCGGCACCCCGAACGCGTCGCACATCCGGACGAAGCGGGCGCCCTTCTCGGCCGACGAGGCGTCCAGGCAGCCGCCGAGCCGCATCGGGTTACTGGCGACCACGCCGACGGTGCGCCCGGCCAGGCGGCCGAGGATCGTCACGATGTTCGGCGCCCACCGGGGATGCAGCTCGACGCCCGGCGCATCGAGGAGCCTGCTCGTCAGCGCGTGAACGTCGTAGGCCCGGCGGGGTGAGTCCGGCAGCAACCCGGACAGATCGCGGTATTCGGCGTCCTCGGCGATCTTCCCCTGGTCGCTGAGCATGGCCGCAAGCTGGCGGGCCGCCTCGAGCGCTTCCGCGTCGGTCGCCGTCACCACGTGCACCACGCCAGAGCGACGACTGTGCGGCTCGGGGCCGCCGAGCCGCTCCATGTCCACGTCCTCACCGGTCACCGAGCGCACGACGTCCGGGCCGGTCACGAAGATGCGTCCCTGACCGGACAGGATCACGATGTCGGTCAGGGCGGGGCCGTAGGCGGCGCCGCCCGCGGCGGGGCCCAGCACGACGGAGATCTGCGGCACCCGCCCGGAGGCCGCGGTCATCGCCGCGAAGACCGTGCCTACCGCGTGCAGGCTGGCGACCCCCTCGGCCAGCCGGGCGCCGCCCGAGTGCCAGAGCCCGACGATCGGAACGCCCCGCGTGACCGCTTCGGCATAGGCCGACACGATCGCCGTGCAGCCGACACTGCCCATGGCACCGCCCTGGACCCGCGAGTCGGACGCGAACGCCACCGCGCCCGTGCCGTGCACCAGCCCGACGCCGGCGACCACCCCGGCCCGTTCCCCCCGTTCGCCGCCGTCTGCGGGCAGCATCTCGAGCGTGCCGGGGTCGAACAGGGCGGCCAGCCGCTCCTGCGGGTCGCGCGGCAGGGCAGGCTGATCCGCCTTCGCATCCGGAGCGGTCATCTCAGGTCTCCTGTTCGGTCAGCCAGGGCAAGGACGCTCAGGCGGCGACGAAGATCAGCGACACATTGTGGCCGCCGAACCCGAACGCGTTGTTCAGCACCGCCATCGGCTCGGAGCCGCGCTTGCTCAGCGGCCGCGGCTCGGTGGCCACGTCCAAGGGCACGTCATCGTCGAGCTCCTCGAGGTTGATCGTGGGCGGGGCTACCTGGTCCCGCAGCGCGAGGATGGCGGCCACCGACTCGATGGCGCCCGCGCCGCCGAGCAGGTGCCCGGTCATCGACTTGGTAGACGTGACGACCACGCCGTCCGCGGCGGGCCCGAGCGCCCTGACCAGAGCCTGCGCCTCGACCGCGTCACCTTCCGGCGTGGAGGTCGCGTGCGCGTTGACGTGCACGACCTGCGCCGGGTCGATCCGCGCGTCGGTCATCGCCCGGCCGATCGCCGCGGCCACCCAGGTCCCGTCCGGAGCCGGGTGGGCGATGTGGTAGGCGTCGCAGGAATAGCCGGCCCCGGCCGCGATGGCGTACACCGTGGCGCCGCGCTGCCGTGCGTGCGACAGCGACTCCAGGACCAGCATGCCGGCCCCCTCGCCGAGCACGAACCCGTCCCTGGACTTGTCGAACGGCCGCGACGCGCGCTCCGGCTCGTCGTTGCGGGTGGACATGGCGCGCATGACGGCGAAGGCGCCGATGTTCAGCGGCATGATGGCCGCCTCGGTGCCGCCCGCCATGACGACATCGGCGCGCCCGGAGCGGATCATGTCGATGCCGTACCCGATCGCCTCCGCACCGGAGGCGCATGCGCTGACCAGCGAGTGCGCGCCCGCGTGAGCGCTGAGGTCCATGCTGATCCAGCCGGCTGCCCCGTTGGGCATCAGCATCGGCACCGTATACGGCGAGACGCGCTGCCAGCCCTTCTCGTTGAGCGTGTCGTACGCGGCCAGGGTCGATCCGATGCCGCCGATCCCGGTCGTGACGGCCACCCCGAGCCGTTCGGTATCTACCTGCGGCGCGCCCGCGTCGGCCCACGCCTCGCGGGCGGCGACCAGCGCGAACTGCTCGCAGCGGTCCATCCGGCGCGCCTGCACGCGCCCGATGGCCTCCGCCGGGTCGGCGGCGGCCTGCGCGGCGATGCGCACGGGCAGCTGCTCGGCCCACGGCTCGGTAAGCCGCCGCACACCGCTCTTCCCGGCCAGCATCGCCGCCCAGGTCGACGCGACGTCCCCGCCGAGCGGGGTCGTCGCGCCGAGCCCGGTGACGACGACGGTCTCGCGGTCCAACGTCACGCCGAACTCCCGGCGTTCTTGGCCACGAAGTTGATCACGTCCTGGACGGTTACCAGGTCCTTCAGCTGATCGTCGGGGATCTCGACGCCGAACTTGTCCTGGGCGGCGACGGCGATCTCCACCATGGACAGCGAGTCGATGTCGAGGTCGTCGGCGAAGCTCTTGCCCGGCGTCACCTCGTCCGCGGGTACTCCGGCGATCTCCTCGATGATCTCGCCAAGCCCGGCGAGGATCTCCTGGTCTGTCATGCCCTTGCTCCTTGTCGTGAATTGTCTGGCGGCCCCGTGGCGGAGCTGCGGCCCGTTAAATCCCGCTAGGGTACCGTGATCACCTGCGCCGCGTAGCACAGCCCCGCGCCGAATCCGAGCAGGAGCACGGGGGAACCCGGCTTGAGATCACCGCGTTCGGCCATCCGGGACAGCGCCAGCGGGATCGACGCCGAGGACGTGTTGCCCGTGTGCACGATGTCGTCCGCCAGGATCTCCCGCGGTATGCCGAGCTTGTGCGCGATGGCCTCGATGATCCGCAGGTTCGCCTGATGGGGGACGAAGGCCGACAGATCGCTCACGGCGACGCCGGCCCGCTCGCACGCCTGCGCGGCGATCGGGTGCAGGGCCGTGGTGGCCCACCGGAACACCGCCTGGCCCTCCTGGGACAGGAACGAGTCACGGTCGGCGATGGTGATCCTGGCGGCCAGGTCTCCCGCACTGCCCCACGCGACCGGGCCGATGCCCGCGGGCTCCCCGTCCGCGACCGGGCCGACCACCACCGCACCTGCCCCGTCGGCGAAGATGATGGACGTGGAGCGGTCGGTGGGGTCCACCCACGCCGTCATCTTCTCCGACCCGATCACCAGGACGTGCCGCGCCGTGCCCACCCGGACCGCGTCAGAGGCGTTCGACAGCGCGTAGCAGAACCCGGCGCACGCGGCGTTGAGGTCGTAGGCACCGGGGGCGGTGATGCCGAGCCGGTGCGCGACCTCCGCCGAGGCGTTCGGTATCGGCGCCTCGGTGCTGCAGGTCGCGATGATGACCAGGTCGATGTCGGCGGGGGAGAGGCCGCTGCCGGCCAGCGCCTTGCCGCCGGCGATCACCGCCATGTCCCCGACGGTCTCGTCGGGCCCGGCGAACCGCCGGCTGGCGATGCCGACCCGGCTCCGGATCCACTCATCGCTAGTGTCCATCCTGGCCGCGAGATCGTCGTTGGTGACCACGTTGCCCGGCTGGTAGCCGCCGAAGGACATGATGCGCGCGCCCGCCGCGCCCCGGGAGGAGTTCACGCGTCTTCCCTGGGCTGGAGGCGGAGCAGCGGCTGACCCTGGCTGACCGGATCGCCGTCCTCCACCAGCCACTCGATGATCTCCGCGGCCCCCCAGGGCCACGGCGCGCTGACGGCGTGCGCGCCGTCGCGCGCGACGATCGTGCCGAGCGCTGCGGTCAGGGGGACCATGGCATCGGTCGCGGCCGTGTCGGCGCGTCCGGCGGGAACCCGGAACGTGCCCGACGTCGGGGCCACGATCAGCCGCCACTCGCGCAGGGACTCGTGCCCGTGGCCGTCGGGCTCGGTGCAGTGCTCCCGGATCAAGTCGCGCGCCCCGCCGAGCTGGTCCGGGGTCTTGAGCGCCAGGTGGGCGACGCCCGGCAGCGCCCGGCGGGTCAGGCCGACCAGCGTGCCGGCGGGCGGTAGCTCGATGACCGCGGTCACGCCGAGGTCGGCCATCGTCCGCATGCACAGGTCCCAGCGGACCGGCGCGGCGACCTGCGCGACGATGCGCTCGAGCCAATCCCGGCCGGTGCTCACCGCGGCGCCGTCGGCGTCGGACAGCAGCGTGATCGCCGGATCCCGCACGCTGACCTCGGCAGCGGCATTGCGCAGCGCCGCGACGGCCGGCGCCATGTGCCGGGTGTGGAACGCCCCGGCGACCTGCAGCGGGCGCAGCCGCGCCCCCGCCGGCGGGTCGGCCGCGAAGGCCTCAAGCTCGGCCAGCGTCCCGGCGGCCACGATCTGCCCCGCGCCGTTGACGTTCGCGGGGGTCAGGCCGCTGCGCGCGATGGCCGCGAGCACTTCGTCCTCGTCGCCGCCGAGGACGGCCGTCATCCCGGTCGGTTCCGTCGCGGCTGCCGACGCCATCGCCGCGCCCCGGGTCCCGACCAGCCGCATGGCGTCGTCGGAGCCGAGCACGTCGGCCAGCACCCCCGCGGCCAGTTCCCCGACGCTGTGCCCCGCCGCGGCGTCGGCCCCGACGGCGCCCGGGTCGCCGTCGGCCAGCGCGCCCGCCGCGGCGATCGCGGCCGCGACGAGCAGCGGCTGCGCGACCGCCGTGTCCCTGATCTCATCGGCGCCTGCCGTCGTGCCGTACCTGATCAGGTCGCAGTGCGCCAGCTCGGACCAGGCGCCGAGACGATCGGCGACGCCGGGCAGTTCCAGCCACGGCGCGAGGAAACCTGGCGTCTGCGCGCCCTGGCCGGGTGCGGTGATGATGAGCATCCTTTTAGAGTGCCCTGTAGGAGTCCGCTACCTGAATACCGGACGATACGAAGTTGTCCGCCCCGATGCTGTGCCTTTCCTACAAAGCCTGTTCACCTGCGCGTCATCGCTACGTTACCCACCGCGCTACCCGGGCGGTCGCGCGGGTCGCGGGGGAGGCGCGTCAGCCGCGCTTGGCGGCCAGGCGGCCCAGCACTATGGCGACCCAGAGGGTGAAGCCGTCCCGGCCGGCCGAAGGCGCGTAGTCGGTGAGCTCCACGACCCGGCGCAATCGGTAGCGGACGGTGTTCGGGTGCACGAACAGCATCCGCGCGGTGGCCTCGAGCGACGAGCCCTGTTCCAGGTAGGTCGTCAGCGTGTCGAGCAGGGCGTGCCCGCCGGTGAGCAGCGGCTCGTAGACCTCGCTGATAAGCGTGGCGCGGGCGTCGGCGTCACCGTCAAGGGCCCGTTCGGGCAGCAGGTCGTCGGCTCCGGCCGGGCGGGGCGCGTCCGGCCAGGCAGGCGCGGCCCGCAGCGCGGCCAGGGCCGCGCGCGCGGAGACCGACGCGGTGCGCAGGTCACGGACGAGCGGCCCGGCGATCACAGGACCTGGCCCGAACCTCCCGGCGAACCGCTCCGCGGCGGCGATGGGGTCGTCGCTGCCGCCCACCACCAGGATGAGCCGGTTTCCGTGTACGCCCGCGAGCAGGTCGAGCCTGGCCCGCCTAGCCTGGGTCCGCAGCTCCTCGATCAGCGGCGCCACCCCGCTGGGCGCACGGCCCTTGTCTTCCCCCTCGCCGTCCTCGTCACCGATGGTGCCGACGACGACCGTGACGGGGGAGGATGACCAGTTCAGCGCCGAAGCCCAGGAGTGCAGCGACTCCTCGGTGTCCCCGCGCACCAGGGAGTCCACGACGAGCGCTTCGAGCCGGGCGTCCCAGGCGCCGCGGGCCTCCGCCGTCCGCGCGTAGACCTGCGCCGCGCTGAAGGCGATCTCCCTGGCGTAGGTCAGCACCGCCTCGCGCAGCTCCGCCTCGTCGCCCGGTGCGGCCAGCTCGTCGACCTGCGCCTCCACGGCGTCGATGATGACCCGGACCATCTCGACCGCGTGCTGGAGGCTCACCGCCCTGGCTAGTTCTCGCGGCGCGGCGCCGAACACCTCGGTCACCGGGGGCCTGTTCCGTTCCGGGTGCCTGAGCCAGTCGAGGAACGCGGCGATGCCTGCCTGGGCGACCAGGCCCAGCCAGGACCGGTTCTCCGCCGACATCTTGCGGAACCAGGGCAGGCGCCGGTCCATGGCGGCGATCGCGGCGGTACCGAGCGTCCCCGAGGCGCGCTCGATCCGCCGTACGGTCTCCGCGCTGACCCGCGACCGGTCCGCCTGAGCCCCCTTCCCGCCCGCGCCTGGTACTTCCGCCGTCATCCCTCCAGCGTAACGAGGCTGGCTACGAGAGGGCCTCGCTGACCGGGAGGTCGAGGCGGTACTTGGCGATCGCCTGGGCGGGGAACCCGGCGTCGACCGCGCCGCTGCGGGCCAGTTCCCACAGCACCGCGACCGTGATGGACTCGGCGTCGACGTGGAAGAACCGCCGCGCGGCCGGGCGGGTGTCGGAGAAGCCGAACCCGTCGGTGCCGAGCGAGGTGAACGTCCCCGGGGCCCAGCGCGCGATCTGGTCAGGCACGGCCTTGATCCAGTCCGATACCGCGACCACCGGACCGGGGGCGCCGGTCAGGACGGAGGTCAGGTACGGCACCCGCGGCGGGGCATCGGGGTGCAGCATGTTCCACGACTCACAGGCCAGCGCGTCCCGGCGCAGCTCGGTCCAGGAGGTAGCCGACCAGACGTCGGCGGCCACGCCCCACTCAGACGCCAGCATGTCTTGCGCGATCAGCGCCTGCCGGACCGATACCCCTGAGGCCAGGACCTGAGCCCGCGGCCTGGACTCCGCCGGGCCGGAGCCGGGTGAGCCGGGCAAGTCCGGCGAATCCGGCGAATCCGGCGCGGGCGCGTACTGGTAGAGCCCGCGCAGGATGCCCTCCTCGAGCGCCGCCGGCCCGCCGGGGAACGACGAGGGCTCCGGTGGCTGCGGGTACGGCTCGTTGTAGACGGTGAGGTAGTAGAAGATGTTCTCGCCGTCCGGGTACTCGGGCGTGGCCTCGTACATGCGGCGAAGCGCGTCCCGCACCACGTAGGCCAGCTCGTACGCCCACGCGCAGTCGTAGGACACGCAGGCCTGCGACACCGAGGCCAGCAGCAGCGAGTGCCCGTCGTTGTGCTGCAGCCCCTCGCCGGCCAGCGTGGTCCGCCCGGCCGTCGCCCCCAGCAGGAAGCCCCGCCCGAGCTGGTCGCCGAACGCCCACATCTGGTCGCCGGTCCGCTGCCAGCCGAACATCGAGTAGAACACGTACACCGGGATCATGTGCGTGCCGTGGGTGGCGTAGGAGGAGCCCGCCGCGATCACCGAGCCCATCGCCCCGGCCTCGCTGATCCCCTCGTGCAGGATCTGGCCCTTCTCGGACTCCTTGTAGGACAGCAGCAGGTTGCGGTCCACCGCCTCGTACGTCTGGCCGTGCGGTGAGTAGATCTTCGCGGTCGGGAACAGCGAGTCCATGCCGAACGTCCGCGCCTCGTCCGGGATGATCGGCACGAACCGCTCCCCGATCTCGGCGTCCTTCATCAGCTCCTTGAGCAGCCGGACGAACGCCATGGTGGTGGCGACCGCCTGCTTGCCCGAACCCTTGCGCAGCTCGTCGTAGACCGAATCGCCGGGCAGGCTCAGCGACTTGGCCCGGACCACCCGGCGGGGGAGCACCCCGCCCAGGGCGGCCCGCCGCTCGCGCATGTACCGGATCTCGTCGGAGTCCTCGCCGGGGTGGTAGTACGGCGGGAGGTCGGCCTCCAGCGCCGAATCCGGGATCGGCAGGTACAGCCGGTCCCTGAACTCCTTCAGCTCGGCCACGGTGAGCTTCTTCATCTGGTGCGTGGCGTTGCGTGCCTCGAAGTCCTTGCCGAGCGTCCAGCCCTTGATCGTGTGGGTCAGGATGACCGTCGGCTGGCCGACGTGCTCGGAGGCCGCCTTGAACGCCGCGTACACCTTGCGGTAGTCATGGCCCCCGCGCGATAGCGTACGCAGCTGGTCGTCGGACAGGTGCTCGACCATGGCGCGCAGCCGCGGGTCGCCGCCGAAGAAGTTCTCCCTGATGTACGCGCCCGACTCGACGCTGTAGGTCTGGAACTGGCCGTCCGGGGTGGTGTTCATCTTGTTGACCAGCACGCCGTCGGTGTCCTGGGCCAGCAGCGGGTCCCAGTCGCGGCCCCAGATGACCTTGATCACGTTCCAGCCCGCGCCGCGGAAGGTCGCCTCGAGCTCCTGGATGATCTTGCCGTTGCCGCGCACGGGGCCGTCCAGGCGCTGCAGGTTGCAGTTGATGACGAACGTGAGGTTGTCCAGTTCCTCGCGCGCGGCCAGGCCGATCGCGCCGAGCGCCTCGGGCTCATCCATCTCGCCGTCGCCGGCGAAGGCCCACACGTGCGACCGCGAGGTGTCGTGGATCTCGCGGGCGAGCAGGTACCGGTTGAACCTGGCCTGGTAGATGGCGTTGAGCGGGCCGAGTCCCATCGACACCGTCGGGAACTCCCAGAAGTCAGGCATCAGCCGCGGGTGCGGGTAGGACGGCAGCCCGCCGCCGGGGTGGGACAGCTCCTGCCGGAACCCGTTGAGCTGGTCCTCGGTGAGCCGGCCCTCGAGGAAGGCGCGCGCATAGATGCCGGGCGCCGCGTGCCCCTGGAAGAACACCTGGTCGCCGGACTCCCCGTGGTCCTTGCCGCGGAAGAAGTGGTTGAACCCGACCTCATACAAAGAGGCCGCAGAAGCATAGGTCGCGATGTGCCCGCCCACGCCCATGCCCGGGCGGTTGGCGCGGGAGACCATCACGGCGGCGTTCCACCGGATATAAGCCCTGATCCGCCGCTCGACGTGCTCGTCGCCGGGGAACCACGGCTCGCGCTCGGGCGGGATCGTGTTGATGTAATCGGTGCTGCGCAGGCCGGGCACCCCGACCTGCTGCTCGCGCGCCCGCTCGAGCAGGCGGAGCATGACGTACCTGGCGCGGGCCCGGCCCCTGGTCCGCACGACGGAGTCGAAAGACTCGACCCATTCGCGCGTTTCGTCCGGATCGATGTCGGGGAGCTGGCTCGGCAGCCCGTCGCTGATGATAGAGAATCGCTGACGTCCGGAAGCCACGGGGTAGCCTCGCCTTCCGCTTCAGGTCGCGCGGCTGGTCGGCCGCTGGTGGGCAGAGCGCTCGTTGTTGTCCAGACCAATCGTCGTACGAACCGGCCTTGAGCGCATCTCTACTTGACGGTAACCCCGCCCGCGAATGCTCGTTCCGCCGCGGTGGCCGGGAACGCCCGGCCAGTAGGGGTTTCGCCGAGAGCGGATTCTGCTGTTACTCTAAGTGATGAAGACTGCCCTGCGTAATCAGTTGGCGAGCCGGACAGGTCAATTTATGGCGGCGGTTTACCCGGCCAGGCCGGTTGCCACTTGCGCACCGGGCCGACCCAGTGTGAACTGTCCCAACAAGAGTGCTGACGCGGTCATCGCCGTCAGCTGAGCCTGGGCTAAAAGAGCCCGGCCCAGCGCGCGCGATAACGCGGGGAGGGATCCAAGGAGGACGTCAGTGAGCGCGACCGCGGGCCAGGCGCAGGATGAGCGCGGCCAGGCCGAGCGGCTCGGTATCAAGCCGGGCCAGGTGGTGCAGGAGATCGGCTACGACGATGATTGCGACGAGCAGCTGCGCGGCGCCATCACCCAGGTAGACGGCGTAGAGCTAGTCGATGAGGACTACGACGACGTGGTCGACGTGGTACTGCTGTGGTGGCGGGACGGGGACGGGGACCTCGTCGACGCGCTGGTGGACGCCTTGGCGCCGCTCGGCGACGGGGGGTACATCTGGCTGCTCACGCCCAAGGCGGGCAGGTCAGGCCATGTCGAGCCGAGCGACATCGGCGAGGCGGCGCCGACCGCGGGCCTGTCCCAGACCTCCAGCGTGAGCGCGGCCCGCGACTGGTCGGGCACGCGCCTGGTCGCGCCCAAGGCGCGCAGGTAAGCGCAGCCGGCGTCGGGCCGCTGCCCGCTATCTTTATCCCGAACGGCGGTGGTCTCACCCCTGAGCCACCGTGGCAGACTGGAGTTCGCCGCGGGCACGGTCCCGCACCATTCCAGAACGATCCAGCGAGAGGACTCCGGCATGGCGGTTGAGGTAGGCGACCAGGCGCCCGATTTCGAGCTGCGCGACCAGCACGGCACACCCGTGCGGCTGTCCGGCTTCCGCGGCGCCAAGAACGTCGTGCTGGTCTTCTACCCGCTGGCGTTCAGCGGCGTATGCACCAGCGAGCTGTGCGCTATCCGCGATGACTTTCCCGAGGTGAACCGGGACGACGTGGAGATGCTCACGGTTTCGGTGGATTCGACCTTCACCCACCGCGCCTGGGCCGACGCCGAGCATTACGAGTTCGGGCTGCTCTCGGATTTCTGGCCGCACGGGGAAGTGGCCAAGCTGTACGGTGTGTTCGACCCTGAGCGCGGCATCGCCACCCGGGGGACGTTCATCATCGACAAGGACGGCGTCGTGCGGTGGAAGGTGGTCAACCCGATCCCGCAGGCGCGCGACCTGGCTGAGTACTCTAAGGCGCTCGCCGCGCTCGGCTAGCGCACGCTGGTAGGGAGGCCTGGGGGCCGTGAGCGAGCACAGTGCCCTGTTACCGCTGCGGGGTACGGCAGACCGACCCGGAGCACGGCAAGAGTCCCTGGCGCCGCGGGGTGGCGCGCGACCAGCTGGTGCTCGTGTGCCCGGCCTGCCAGGAATCCGCAGACTGGACGGTTGACCTGGAGCGCTGCGGCAGGTGCGGCAGCGCTCACCTGATCCGCCGGCTCGGCCAGGTCGAGTGCCTCGACTGCGGCCTGGTCCGGGAGCCCGAGGCGGAGGCCGCCCTCGTCCCGGCCGGCCCGCCAGGCCAGGCCCGGGCGGCCCTGGGGGTCCAGGAGTCCGATTCCGCGCTGGCCGACGAGGTCGGGCGCGCGCTTGACCGGCTCCTCGGCCGCGGCTGAGCCGGCCGTAGTCGACCGGTTCTGCCCCGTTTACGACCTGGTGTTCCGGGTAGGCGATAATTCCTCGTACGCGATCCTGACGGCGCCCGGTGTGCGCCTGCGTGATTCCTGGGCGTCACGAATCCCCGCATGAGGATGGGAGCCACATCATGGGCTTGCCCGCCTACCAGCAGCGCGTGCTCGACCGCATGGAGGGCGCGCTCAAGGCCAGCGAGCCCCACCTAGCCGCCATGTTCGCGATCTTCAGCAGGCTCAGCGGCGGGGAGCCGGTAGGCATGGAGTCACTGGCCGCCCAGCGCCGCCGGTGGTGGCTGCGGCCCGGCGCGACCCTGGCCGCGCTCGTGCTGGCGCCCGTCACGTTCGCGCTGGTCATCACTGGGGTCCTGCTCGGCGGCCCGACGCACGCGGGGACCTGTGCGGTCGGCATGCCGGCGGCCGTCACCGTGTCCCGGGGGAATCGGTCCTCGTGCGGCTCAGCGGTCCGGCCGGGGCAGCGCCCGGCGTCCAGCGCTGCCGTCTCGTCGTGTTCCGGCCCTGCTGTGCAGACCGGGACGGCCGCGACCGCGCACTTCGCCGTCTGGGCGCGTGACGCGGAGGCATCGTGGCCGTCCGGGGCGGGCGCGTCCGGCCTCTGCTGAGCAGCGAACCGGACGCGCCGCCGCCGATCACCACCGGTACCAGCGGCCCCGTCCCGCGCCCTCGCCTACGCGGATGGCGAAGCCGAGCACCCAGACCACCAGGACGATCAGGGCGATCCACCACAGGATGTGGACGGCGAATCCGAGCCCGCCGAGCAGCAGGGCTAGGAGAAGAACGAGCAGGATGAGTCCCATGCGCCGAAGCCTTTCTCTCGATTGTCGGCTGACAAGCGGCGGGTCGGCTACCCTGCCGCCTGCGGTCTACACCCGAAAAATGCCTAGGATTGCCGTTTGTCCTGGCCGCGGCGGGCAAGAGCGAGATCCGGGCGCGGGGCCGTGGTCACCCTCGTGGCGCTCGGTCCTGATCGGCGCGGTGCTGCTGGGGATCATCGGCGCGCTGGTGGCGATTCCCGTGGCCGCGGCAATCCGGCTTCTGCTCCACGAGATCGCGATTCGCCGGCTAGACAGAAGCCAGCAGTGGTACGGCAGGCCTACCTGAGCTGTTTGCACCCGGGACGAGGGGGTAGCCGACAGTTCCGTGCCGCCATCGTCAGGGAGCTAGGAGCTGCATGATTATCCGCGAAGTCCAGTCAGCGCTGGCCCTCCGCCATCGGCCGGCGCTCGCCGCCAGGTGCGAGCGAGCCGGTGAAGTTGCGTCGGTGCTGGCCGGCCCGGCTTCCCGCCCCGGGCGGCCATCATGAGCCTGCCCGCGCGCCAGGAACGCGCGCTCAACGGCATCGCAGGCGCACTGAGCGCGGGTGATCCGCACCTGGCCGGCATGTTCACGATCTTCGCCCGGCTCAACGCCGACGATCCGGTCGCCGCGGAACCGCGGGCCCGCAGGCGCCGGTGGAAGTGCTCGTGGCCGGGTCCGGCGCTGTCCGCGCTCGTCCTGGTTCCCGTCGCCTTCGCCCTGATCGTCATCGGCGCGGTGTCCGGCGGTGCGCGCAGCGTGAAGACCTGCGTGGTCGCGCCGCTGGTGAGCCGGACCGCGTGCCAGACGTACCGGTCCTCCGCGGCCGGGAACAAGACGACCACCGTCAGCTCGGGGTATGGCGTGGCGCCCGCCTGGCCGCCGCGCTGACCGCGCACTCCGTGCCCGCGACCCAGCCCCGCGACACCGCCGCCACCCCGGCCGGCGTGTTAACAATGGAGCGGAACGGAGGCTGCCTTGGCGATCGAGCACCTGGGGCATGAGGCAGCAGACCTGCTGAGCCTGACCAGCGGCGGGGAGGCCAGGTCCCTGAACCGACTCGCCGAGCTCGCCGCGTGGCAGGTCCCGGCCTGCGCAGGAGCCCACGCGGCCGTCTGGCGCGACGGCGAAGTGGTCACCGACGCGGCCACCCATCCCGACTTGGCCGAGCTTGCCGAGCTGCAGCTGACGGTCGGCCGGGGCCCGATCGTAGCGGCCTCGGACACCGGTATTCCGGTGAGCTGCCCGGACACGCTTGAGGAGGGCCGCTGGCCCGAATACGCCGACGCCGCGCTCCGCCTCGGCGTCCGCTGCTCCGTCCACCTGGTCCGTGAACTGCCGGACGGGACCCTGGTCCTGTCGCTGTTCGGCATGCGTCCCGGCGTACTCGACGTGGAATCCCATTCCGTGGCCGACGTCCTCGCGGCGTTCGGGGGCGCGATGCTGGCCAACGCCACGGCCTACCATCAGGCGCGGCGAACCGCCAGCCAACTCCAGGACGCCGTGGCGTCCCGTTCGGTGGTTGACCAGGCCAAGGGCGTCCTGATGCACGCGCTCGGCTGCAACGCCGACGAAGCGCTGCGCCGCCTGCGCCGGGAATCCCAGCGCCGCCACGTCAAGGTGACCGAGGTGGCCATCCAGGTCGTGGCCGCCTACGGCGACGATAGCGCGATCCCCTCGTCACCGCCTGGGCGGTGAGGTCACCTTCGCGACCAGGATCGTTACGTCGTCTCGCAGGTCGTCCTGGCCGAAGCCGGAGACCAGGTCCTGGACCGTCCGGGCGGTATGCGCCGCGGAGCGGCCGGCCAGCCCGGCCAGGGTTTCACCCAGGTCTTCGTCGAAGTAGTGCAGGTCCGCAGTGCGCGCGTCGGTTACCCCGTCGGTGTAGAAGAACAGCAGGTCGTCCTCGCCGAGCTCAAGTGAATCGGCTTCCGGTTCCGCGTCGGCAAACAACCCGAGCGGCAGGCCGCCGCCGCCCAGCAGGTCGACTCGCCCGTCCGGGCGTACCAAGGCCGGGCCCGGGTGCCCGGCACCGGCCAGCCGCACGCGCAGGCGGACGCCATCCCACCGCAGGTAGGCGAGCTTGGCGGTGACGAAGCGCTCCCCGTAACCGTCGGTCAGCATGACCTCGTTCACCCTGGCCAGCACGTCGGCGGGGTCGGGGTTCCAGCGCGCGAGGACCCGGATGGCGTGCCGCGCCGCCGCGGTCATCGCGGCGGCCTCCTGGCCCTTGCCGCATACGTCTCCGACGGAGATGCCCCAGCCGTCCGGGACCGGGAAGACGTCGAAGAAGTCGCCGCCCACCTCCAGGCCCTCGCCGGCCGGCAGGTAGGCCGAGGCCAGCTCGAGCCCTGGGACGTCCGGCATCCGGGTCGGGAGCAGGCTGCCCTGCAGCGCCTCTGCTACCACCGAACGCTGGCGGAACATGCGGTCGACCCGGATGGCGACCCCGAGATGCCGGCCGAGTTCTTCGGCCAGGCCCAGGTCGGCCAGCTCGAAGCGCCCTTCGCCCGGCCTGCGGGCTAGGGTAAGCGCGCCGTAGCTGATCTCGCCATCGGTGATCGGAACACTGAGCAGGGACGTGGCCCCGATCAGGACCAGCAGCGGGGTCCCGTCCGGGGCCGCCCCGAGGATCCCGGTGTCCTCCACGTCAGCCATCAGCACCGGCGTACCGACCGAGTGCACGTGCTCAGGCACCGAGCCGGCCGGCGGGTCGACGGTGCGTACCTTCCTGGCCAGTTCCTCCGACGGCTCGTCGCGCGGGCCGATGACCAGGTGACGCATGAGCAGGTCCGCCCGCTCGACGTCGACGATCACCCAGCTCGCGATGTCGCCGGCGAGCAGCCTGGCGCACCGCTGCAGCGTGACCGCCTCGCTGAACGTGCTGTTATCAAGGAGCAGCCTGGTCACCGCGGTGACCATGTCCATCCGGCGCGTCATGGCCCGGACCACGCTCCCCGCGGTTCCTGGATCCCCGTCCGCCGGGGACGCCACGAGCGCCGGACCTGACCCGGCGACGCCGCTGGCCGTCACCGTGAGGAGCCGCATGCCCTCGTAGATCGTGACAACGCTGACGGTCAGGGTGGTATCGACCGGTCCGTCCGGCCCGAGCAGCCTGCACTCCACCTGCCTGGCGGTTCCCTTCCGCGCGGCGGCGGCGAGCTGGCTTTCCACCGCGGCACGGGAGGACAGGTCGACGAACGCGGTCAGCGCCCGGCCGGTCGCGTACCCGGGCGCGGCACCGATCAGCTCGCCTGCCCTGGCGTTCGCGCGCCGCACCGTGCCGTCGAGCTCGAGCACGAACAGCGGCGTCGGCGCGTGCTGGAACACGGCCCGCAGCATGGCTCGTTCCGCGTTGGCCGACTCGGGCGGGGAAGTGGCAGCGGACGGCGGCGTGTCGGCCTCCGCCAGTTTCGTCAGCGCGTCGCCGGCGGCATCCAGCTCGGCGAACGCCGCCTCAAGCAGCGCCCGTGTATCGGCGCCTGGCATCACGGCCGCCTGGCGCAGCGCCTCGCGCCGCCGCGCCAGATCGGCGAGATCAGCGTGCAAGCCGTCCGCCCGAGTCTCGTATGACATGTCCCTCTTGACCATCATCGCTGACAAGTGCCGCTGGGCCCCATGCGAAGGCCTCAAAGTCCTTGACTCGCCCCAGCCTGCCCGATAATACGGGGAGAATGAACCGGCCCGGCCTGCCAGGTTTGCATGGGACAGGTGGGATACAGCGCGGCCGCCCCCAAACGGTACTCTGGCTGTCGCGAGACGGGAGGTCGCAGTGGCGGGAGTGGCTGAGTCATGAATGATCAGGCGGCCCGGATCATGCCGGTCGTGGTGGTGCTGCCGGCCGAGATCGACGTCACCAACGCCGATGAGGTTTACCAGCAGCTGGTCGCAGCGCTGGCTCACGGCGTAGGCGCCGTGATCGCGGACCTGACGTCAACATCGTTCTGCGACTCTTCTGGCGTGCACGCGATCATGCGCGCGCACAACTGGGCCGCCACGCGGGACATCGCGCTGCGCCTGGCCGTGCCGCCGAAGGGCTCGGTGCGCCGCGTGCTGGAGCTGACGGGTGCCGAGCGCGTGATACCGGTGCACTCAAGCGTTCAGGAAGCGATGCACCCCGGCTAACCGGTTCTGCGCAGCACGATCATGGCGATGTCGTCCTCGCCAGAGCCGAAAACGGACATCACGTGGTTGGCGAACGTCTCGACGTCGGCCTCGGCGACCTGCAGAGCGATCGTACGTAGCCTGTCCAGGTTGTGGTCGATCAGCACGCGGCGATCCTCGACGAGGCCGTCGGTGAACAGGAGCGCGGTGCCCCCGGCCGGCAGCGTGACCGTCTGCGTGTGCGCCTCGTGCCGCGTCAGGCCCAGCATCAGGCCTCCTTCGCCGACGTAGCGCCCGCCGCTGTCATCCAGCAGCAGCAGCGGCATGTGGCCACAGTTCACGATCGAGAGCTGGCCGGTCTCCGAGTCGAGCAGCGCCACGCACAAGGTGGCGATCATATCCGGGTGGTATCGCCGCAGCACCTCGTTGACGAGGCCGGTGATCGCCAGCGGCGAGTGGCCCTCGCTGACGAACGCGTGCAGCGCGTGCCGCAGTTCCCCCATGACGACCGCTGCGCGCAGCGAGTGCCCCTGCACGTCGCCGATGGCGACCAGTACCCCGTCCCGCCAGGGAATCGCCTCGTAGAAGTCGCCGCCGATCTCGGCCTGGTCGCTGGCGGGCAGGTAGCGGAACGCCATCATGACGCCCGGTATCGTGGGCAGCGCCGCGGGCAGGAAGCTCCGCTGCAAGGTCAGCGCGACCACGTGCTCTTCGGCGGAGGAGCGCAGCGCCTCGACACTGAGCGCAACCAAGAGTGCGAGCTGCCGTAGCACCTGCGTGTCCTCATCGCCGGTGATGCCCTCGCTGTCGATCGCGATGGCCGCCGGCGGCTTGCCCGGCTTGGTCCGCGTGGCGGCCAGGTAGACATCGCCGGGCAGCGTGGTGTCGGGCACGGTGCGCACCCAGTCGTCCCGGCTGATCCGGCCGACCGCGCTGACCTCACCAGGCCGCAGGACGCATTCCGCGACCCGGGCCGCGAGGCCCGCAGGACCGCCGCGCCGGGCCGTTCCCGGACGGCCGGGATTCGCCGACGTCCTGCGGACCTGGCCGTCGGGCATCTCCAGGGTCAGGACGGCCTGAACGGCGAAGATCCGGGCGGCGCCCAGCGCCGCCGCGGCCGCCAGCCCGTCGAAGGTCTCGGCCGCGTTGATGCGCAGGGCCACGTCGACCAGCGCGGTCAGCATGGCCGCGCTGCGCTCCGCGCGCTGCCTGGCCCGGTAATAACGCAGCGCGGCCGTCACGGTCGCGAGCAGCTCCTCGGGTTCGGTGGGCTCAACGAGGTAGGCGTCGGCCCCCTCGGTCAGGCCATGGGCACGGTCGGCGACGCTGACGGCGGTGGCGGACACCTGAATCACGGGAATCGCCGCCGTCCGCGGGTCCTCCTTGATCCGGCGGCAGACCTCGAATCCGCTCATGTCGGGCAGGTTGACGTCGAGCAGGACCAGGCTGGCCGCGGCGATGTTGCTCAGCGCCTCCTGCCCGGTTCCCACCTCGGTCACGTGGTAACCCGCCCGCCGGAGCCAGGTCGCGATCACGTAGCGCTTGGCCTCGTCGTCATCCACGAGCAACAGGTCGGCCGCGGAGTCGGTCATCGCGTGACCTGGCTAGCACGCCGGATGGCGAACGCCAGCCGTTCCCTGGTGAGCTGATCCTTCTGCAGCAGGGCCGCGGCCCGCGGCGGCGGCGGCGCGTCCCGGCCGGTGACGACGATGGCCGGCAGGGCTGGAGGCAGCCGGTCAAGCAGCGTGTTGCCGTCGATACCGGGCATCCCCAGGTCGGCGAGCACCAGGTGGACGGTATTGCTGGCCACGGCGGCGAGCGCCTCGGCGCCATCTTGCGCCTCGATGACCCGGTCGGCGATGCCGGCGAGCATCGCCTTGAGCACCTGACGGAAGGCCGCGTCGTCGTCGGCCAGCACGATGGTGCCGACGGACGGAGTCCCGTGCGGGAGGCTCAGCACCGCGGCCGTCCCGCGACCGACCTCGCTGGTGAGCGTCAGCTCGCCATCAAGCAGCCTGGCGAGACGGCGGGCGTAGGCCAGCCCCAGGCCCGTGCCGCCTCGCCTGCCGCCCGGCACCTGATAGAACTCCTCGAACACCCGCTCCAGCTGACCCTCGGGTATCCCGGTGCCGGTATCGAAGACCCGGATCTCGATCCGGCCGGGGACGGTGCGCACGTCCAGCCGTACCTCGCCCTCGTCGGTGTACTTGATGGCGTTGGACATCAGGTTCCGCAGGATCGCGGTCAGCGCCGCCTCGTCGGTCAGGATCGTCGCGGGAGCGCCGTCGGCACTGACCACCACGTTCACCGGCCTGCCCTCGGCCATCGGCCGGATAAGCCCGCGCAACGTGGCAAGCAGCGCGGGCAGGCTGACCTCCGCCGGATCGAGGATCAGCCGTCCGGACTCGGCCTTGGCGACATCGAGCAGGTCGTTAACCAGAGCGAGCAGGGTCCTCGACGCCTTCCCGATCAGTTCCACCTGGTAGAGCTGCTCGGGGTCGAGGCCGCCTGTCGGGTCTGCGAGCAGCCGGGTCAACCCGATGACCGAGTTCAGCGGTGTCCTCAGCTCGTGACTGACATGAGCCCAGAACCGGTCCTTCGACTCCGAGGCCATGCGCAGCTGCCCGGACTTCTCGTCCAGCTCCCGATACAGCGCGACCACGCCCCGGTTGGTCTGCTCAAGTTCTTCCGACAGCTCGCTGTACAGGGCCACCACCCCGCGGTTGGTCTCCTGGAGCTCGGCATTGAGCGAAAGAAGCTGTTCCTTCTGCCGGGTGAGATCCTCAAGCGCCGCCATGAGATCCTGGTTGTTACGCCGCAACTCGTCCAGGGTGGACTCCGGGAGCATGGCCGCCAGCTGCTCACCGACGGCACCGAGATCGGGCCGGACGTGGAGCGGGCGGCGTTTCGCCATCCGCACCACGTGGCCGTCGACGAGCACGGCGTCCATCAGCCGGGCCGCCGCGGCCATCCCGTCGGCCGGCGGCGGACCGTCGACCGTGACGGTCAGCACCAGGCTGGTCTCGTCCGCTCCGAACGAGATGACCGCGCTGAGCCCGGCGGTGACCGCGCTGCGGCTGATCTCGCTGAGTGCGGTGGCGACCCGGACCTGGTCCTGGCCTTCGAGGGCCAGCCCGGCGGCCAGCTCACGGCCGAGCCGGCGTGCCGCGAAGACCCCGGGCAGGTCCCGGACGTGCAGGCTGGCGAGCTCAGCGGTCATGGCTTCAGCACCAGCAGACCCGCGTCGTCGCGGCGGGTCCCCGCCTCGGCCAGCAGCGCGGCCGCGACGACCAGCGGGTCGCGCGCGTTCAGGCCCGGCAGCGCCTGCGGCTCCCAGCGGCTGCTGATGCCGTCGGAGTGCAGGATGATCGCGGCGCCGGGCGGGGCGGAGTATTCGAACTGCCTGATCCTGCCCGCCTGGTGGCCGGCGATCCCCGGTACGGAGAGCATGCCCTTGCGGGTGCCGTCGGCCAGGATCACCGCCGCGATGTTGCCCAGGCCGGCGTACAGGATGGCGGGACCGGTTACCTGAACCACGCCGACGGCTCCGCCGCGGGTGCGGCCCAACCTGCGGTGCGCGCGTTCGATCAGCGCGGCAGGCTCGGCCGCCGGCTCCTCGAGGATCGCCGTCACCGCCTCCATCGCCGCGGCGGCGGCGAGCGGCCCGTGCCCGAGGCCGTCACACAGAACGCCGGTGAGGCTGCCGTCCGTCTGGACCGCACCGAAGACATCGCCGCACTCGGTCTCGCCGGTGATCGGCCTGACCAGGCCGGCGAAGCGGACCGCGTTCGCGCGCGGCGCCGCCCAGAACCTGGCCACCAGCACCGTGCCGTGGCCCGGTGCCGAGTACAGCTCGCAGGAGTCGGCCAGCCGGCGAATCGCGCCAAGCCCAATGCCGAGGGTGCCGCTGGTGGAGTAGCCGTCGCGCAGCGCCGCGCTGGTGTCTTCCAGCCCCGGGCCGGCATCGATGGTCACCATCTCGATCCCGGGCTTGCCGCCCTCCCTGCCGATGCGCAGCAGCATCGCTCCCTGGCTGGCGTGCTTGTGCAGGTTAGAAGCCGCCTCTGTCACCGCGAGCGCCACCTGGTCGGCGCGGGCGGCCGGGAACCCGAGCCGGCCTGCCAGCGCCAGGGCGGCGCCGCGGCAGGCGGCCGCGGCGCTGGCATCCTCGACCCGCAGCCAGCGCAGGTCGCCGGCCACCTGGGCGATCAGGGGCGCGTTCAACGTGACCACTTGACGACCACGACACTGGTCCCTGCGCCTGGCTTCGAGTTCAGCTCGAACTCATCCACCAGCCGCCGGGACCCGGACAGCCCGAGTCCCAGCCCGGTGCCCGAGCTCCAGCCGTCCCGCAGCGCCAGGTCTGTGTCGGCGATGCCGGGTCCGTCGTCGGAGAACTGCAGCTTGACCCCAGCCCGTCCGTCGGGAGACTTGACCACCTCGACCCGGGCCACGCCGCCGCCGCCGTGCACCAGCGTGTTGCGCGCGAGCTCGCTCGCGGCCGTCACCAGCTTGGTCTGGTCCACCAGCGATAGCCCGTTCTCCGCTGCCATGACCCGGACGTGCTGGCGCACGCGGACAACGTCGTCTCCCGACCGGATGGGAAGCTCATCCATCAGGATCTTCCGTTCAGGATCTCCAGGCCCTTGTCGGCGTTGAGCGCGGTGCGGACCCCCTTCAGGGACAGCCCGAGTTCGGTCAGCGTGATAGCCACCGCCGGGCGCATGCCGACGATGACCGTCTCGGCATCGAACAGCCGTGAGATCGATCCGATCATGGTCAGCATCCGGCCGATGAAGGAGTCGACGATCTCGACGGCGGTGATGTCGATGATGACACCGTGAGCGCCGGTGGCGGCGAGCTCGTCGGCGACGTCTTCCTGCAGGCGGAGGACGCTCTCGTCCTGCAGCTCGACCTGAATTGACACGAACAGCGTCTGCCCGATCTTTACGATCGGTACCCGCTCCATAAGGCAGGGACGACTTTCAGCCCGGCGTGTTCCAAGGCAAGAGCGAGCGCGTCGGCCATCGTGGCCTTGGTGGCGATATCGCCGAACTCGATCCCCAGCGACACGATCGTCTGAGCGACCTGCGGCCGGATCCCGGAGACCGTGCACTCCGCGCCGAGCAGGCGCGCCGCGCTTACGGTCTTGAGCAGGTGCTGCGCGACCTCGGTGTCCACCGTCGGCACGCCGGTGATGTCGATCACGGCATGACCGGCACCCGTCGCTACCAGCGCTTCGAGGAGCCGCTCCATGACGAGCTGGGTGCGCGCCGAATCGAGCGTGCCCACCAGCGGCACCGCGATGATGCCGTCCCAGAGCCGGACGACGGGCGTGGAAAGCTCCAGCATCGTGGTGGCCTGGTCGGAGATGATCTGCTCTCGCGCGGCCGTGTATGCCTCAACGGTGCGCAGGCCCAGGTCATCAACCGTCCGCGAGAACGCGAGGAATTCGGGCACCATCTCGGCGGCGTCGGCCACAAGCTCGTAGACGGCTTCTTTGAGGGAGAACACCGCGAGCGCCGTCTCGGAGGGCGTGAGTCCGTTCAGGGCCCGGCTGCGCGACATCTCGTCCAGAGCCGCCCGCAGCTCGACGGCGGCGTGATCGTCAGCCGCAGACAGCACCCGTACGATGAGCGAATAGAGCTCTCCGAGCTCGTGCTGTACTTCCTCGAGCGAGGTCCGGCCGCGCAGGCCGATCACGACCAGCTCGCTCCAGCGGCCGAGCACCTTATCGTGGTGGTCGCGCAGGTAGTCCGCCATGCGGACCTGGGTACCGTCAGCTTCCATGGATGTGCATCCTACGGCACGTCAGTAGATGATTACGGCCGTGTCCGCCCATAACGCCACATCTCGGGCGACCGCCAACGCAGCGCCAGGCGGCCATCGCCTGACCCGGGCTCCTGCCCCTATACACGCGGTCCACCCACGTCAGGCAGCAGGAATGCCACCGTCACGCGCGAGCCGCCAGGCCAGTGGACGACGGTCACCTGATCGGCCACCTCCCGGACCAGCCAAAGGCCGTGACCCGGCTGACAATGCCACCGGCCCGCGTCGCCGACGGTCCGGGTTGCCTGATCCCCATCGTCAACCACGCACCGCAACACGCCGTCTGCGATGTGCGTCCGCAGCTGTCCCGAGCCTGTGCCGTGCCGGACCACGTTTGCCGCCAGCTCATGAACCGCAATCATGACGTCGGCAGCGCGGCGCTCTGGCATTCCGGCGGCGACCGCGTGAGCCAGCGCCGCTGCCCGCAACAGGTTCAGCGTCCCCGCGTCGAACCACTGATCCAGCGTTGTCGGCGCCTGCCGCGAGTCAGCATTCATCAGCCTGCCCCGCGGACCTGACTCCGGGCGAGCTAGCTTCTTTGAGACCGTTGTCGCCGTCGATCACCTTTGCTCTTCTAACCACGGTGCGAGCCGCCAAACTCCGAATCCGCCGTTTAGGGCCGCCCGTTGCTGGTAGCCCGGCAGTAAGCGGGCGACCTAAACCCAACGGAGGAGGCAAGTCGTGGACGCCAAGGTGCGTGACCTGATGACGCCCGGCCCCATCGGGGTGGATTACCAGCAGACGATCACAGAAGCAGCCCGGATCATGCGGGACTGGGGAGTCGGTGCTGTCCTCGTGCTAGCGGACCAGGCCCTGTACGGCCTGGTCACCGACCGCGATCTTGTGGTCAGGGCGGTAGCCGAGGCGACGGGGCCAGACGCGCCCGTGGGCCCGCTGAGCAGTAGGAACCTGGTCAGCGTGGACGCCTGTGCCGACGCGGCCGAAGCGCTGCGCCTGATGCGGGAGCATTCCGTCCGCAGGCTGCCCGTGATCGATGACGGCGAGGTCGCCGGGGTGGTGTCGCTGGGCGATCTGGTCCCGGAGCATGACCCGGCTTCCGTTCTGGCGGAGATCAGCGCGGCCAGGCCGGTTTCCTGACGCGCGCCAGGCGCCGGGGTGTCCGGATCTGCGTCAGGGGGCTATGTTTGCAGCTGGGAGGCATCGAGTGACAGTAGCGGACCCGGACTCCGTCGAGGCCAGGCTCCGGGACATCCAGTCGATCACGGATACGGCGTTGTCCGGCCTTGATGCCAATAGGTTGCTCGCCGAGCTACTCGAACGCACCAGGGACATCCTGCGCGCCGATACTGCCGCGGCGCTGCTGCTGGATTTCTCCTCTGGCCAGCTGATCGCGACCGCGGCGGCCGGGCTGGAGGAGGAGGTAGTTCAGGGCGTGCGCATCCCGGTGGGCCGGGGGTTCGCCGGCCGGATCGCCGCCGAGCACCGCCCCGTGGTCCTGGATCGCGTCGATCACACCAGCGTGCTCAACCCGATCCTGTGGGAGAAGGGCATCCAGTCGATGATGGGCGTGCCGATGGTGGCGGGGGGCAGGGTGATCGGCGTCCTGCATGTCGGCTCGCTGACGCCACGCCAGTTCACCGCCGAGGACGTCGAGCTGCTGCAGCTAGCCGCCGATCGGGCCGCCGCGGCCGTCCAGTCCATGACCGCCCAGGCCGATCGTGTCGCAGTGGCTGCGCTCCAGCGCAGCCTGGCTCCTTCTGCGCTGCCGGTCGTCGCCGGGGCGGAGATGGCCGCCCGCTATGTTCCGGGTACCGGAGCGGTAGGTGGTGACTGGTACGACGTTTTCACCCTCCCTTCGGGGGAGCTGGGCCTGGTGATCGGCGACGTGGCCGGGTCTGGCCTGGCCGCCGCGGTGATCATGGGGCGGATGCGCAGCGCGCTGCGTGCCTACGCGCTCGAAACGCGGGATCCGGCTGAGGTCCTGGCCAGGCTCGACCGCAAGATGCAGCACTTCGAGCCCGACGCTCTGGCCACTGTCCTGTACGCGGTGCTCGAGCCCGGTCTTGGCCTGATGCGCATCTGTCTGGCCGGGCATTTTCCTCCGGTCGTCGCTCTTCCTGGACGGCCGGCCGAGCTAGCCCGCGTCGCGGGGGGCATGATGATCGGTGTTATCCCCGGAGCGGAGCGACCGGTAACCACGCTGCGGGTATCACCGGGTACGCTGATGTGCTTCTATACCGACGGCCTCGTCGAACGTTACGGCGAGCCGATTGATGACGGGCTAGCCCGGCTCCGCCAGGTGGTGACCGCAGAATCCCCGGATGCTGCCTGTTCCGCGGTGATGCAAGCGCTGGTCGGCCGTGAATCGGCCCGAGACGACATAGCCTTGCTGGTGGTCCGGCGCCTGGCCGTGCCCGGTCCGCAGGCCGGCCTGGTAACCCTGGGGGAGGTGGGCGCATATGCCTGACGCCAGGTTTCCTGTCCAAGAGGTCAGCGGCGTGCCGGTGGTGATCGCGCCAGAGGAGATCGACATCACCAACGCCGTCGGGCTGCGGACGGCTCTGCTCGAATCTGCCGCGCGGGGCCACGGGACGCTCGTGGTCGACATGACCCGGACCACGTTCTGCGATACCGCCGGGCTTCATGCCCTGGTGGCCGCCCACAAGCGGACGCTGGCCGACGGCGGCCAGCTGCTGCTGGTCCTGGCCGGCCAGGCCGTCCCGCGCGTCTTCGCGATCACCGGCCTTGACCGGGTGATCCCGCACTTCGCCAGCCGCGAAGAGGCTCTCGCGCACGCGCTCGACGGGCCGTTGCCGAGCACCTGACCACCTGGTTGCCCTAGGAAGGCACGCTGGCCTCTCGGGCCGTCACCGTAGCGTGGTGCACCTGGCCCAGGTCATCAGCGGCCCGCGCAGATCACCAGCGCGCTCAGCGCCGGCCGCCAGCGAGTGCGATGTGCCCTACCAGCGCCACCAGGCGGTGCTGCGGCGCCGCGAGCGGTATCGCCCGTACCCGCGGGTGGTAAACGCGCTGACCAGCAGGGCTGCCGCGACCAGCGCGACGATGAACGTGATCACAGTATGCCCGGCGCCGATGATGGCGGTGGTGATCAGACCGCCGACGATGGCGGCCACGATGCCGATCAGAATCGTCAGGATCAGGCCAATGTGCTGACGGCCCGGCACCAGCAGCCGCGCCAGGGCGCCGATCACCAGTCCGATCAGGAGCCAGGCGATGATGACGGAAAATGTGAGGGTCATGACCTCTCCTTGTCAGGCCCCTGGGTTCTCAGGGTCTTAACGGGCTACCGGCGCCGGTCGCTTCGGACCGGCCTTGCTGGCGATGCTCATTGCTCGTAGACGTCCTCGATGATCTCGGTCTCGCCGGGCCGCGGTCCCGCGGGATCGGCGGACAGGTCCCGGGTCGCGGCCACGTGGACGCCTGCCTCCCGGCTGCCGAGCGCGCCGGGGGCCGGCAGGCCAGCCTGCACGCGGGTGTTCGCCGGGTTGCGGCTGACGTAGGCGGGGTACGTGACGACCTCCTCTACCCGGTTCCCCGGCCGCCAGCGAGCCTGGCGGACGAACAGGCGCCGGCCCACCCACCCGTAGCCGCGCCGCGGGACCGCCAGCCCGAGCACGCCGATGATCATGATCACGTATCCCGCGGTGTGCAGGTTGAAGACGGAGGTATTCGTCGTCACCGCGAAGGCGAAGATCGCCCCGATTCCGATGAGTACCAGTCCCATACCGGTCTTCATGACAATCCTTCCGTGGGGGTAACCCCCAGGCTCATCGGGCCATCGTGGTGGGCTCGAGGGTGGGGGAGTCTTCGGCCTGGTCGAGCAGCCTGGATCTCAGGTGGGCCAGGGCCCGGGCCATGAGCCTGGAGACGTGCATCTGCGAGATGCCGAGCCGATCGCCGATCTCGGTCTGGGTCAGGTTGCCGTAAAAGCGCATCACGAGGATGCGCTGCTCGCGTTCGGGCAATTCCTCCCAGTGGGCGTTGACGGCCTGCATGTCGACCGCGTGCGCGACGCCGGGGTCTTCGTCGCCGAGCAGGTCCGCCAGGAGGGCCGGGTCATCCCGGTCGAACACCGGGGCGTCCAGCGAGTACGTACTGAAAACCAGGTCCGCCGCCCTGGCCTCGCGCATGTCGTCGCCGCTGACTCCGAGCCGGTCGGCCAGTTCTCCCTCGGCGGGCGTCCGGCCGAGCTGGTGGGTCAGTTCCTCGCTTGCCTTGCGCAGGTCCAGCAGCAGTTCCTGGGCGGACCGCCGGACGTGGATCTGCCACCGCTTGTCGCGGAAGTGCCGCTTGATCTCGCCGTATACGCAGGGCTGGGCGTAGGCGGCCAGGCTCTCCCCGACCTCGGGGTTGTAGTTGTTGATCGCCTTGAGCAAACCGACGTACCCGACCTGCATGAGGTCCTCGACGGGCTCGGGGCTTCCCCGGTACTGCCGGACGCAGGAGCGGACCAGTTTGGTGTAGCGGTCGACGAGTATCTCGCAGGCCGCGGCGCGTAGCTCGCTGCCTCTGGGCTGCGAGCGGACCTCAGCCAGCAGCGCGTCGTCAGGTAGCGCCTGCCACTCCGTGCGCAGCCCGGGACGCAGGACGGGCGCGACCGGGTCGGTAGTGTCTCGCACCGGCTGCTGGGTGGTTCCCATCGTCACGGCGTTCTCCTCGGAACCCTAGGAAATTACGGACGAGTAGGGTGTGCCCGGCCCGTGCCGGATAAACGTACAGCGCTGTGATGCTCGTCACATACGAGCACCTCCCCCGGCCTCGTCCCGCCCGTGCCGTGGATTTTGCTCTGCGGAGGTGTACGGCGGTGAATGCAGGGAAGGCGATTGCCGCCGCTAGCACGGAAGCCCACCGCTCAACAGCCTTGTGAGGACACGAGATGACCGCGACTCGGAGCGCCGCCGACTGGCGATCGGCCGCCGCTTGCCTCGGAGCAGACCCCGACCTTTTCTTCCCCGTCTCCACGACCGGCCCGGCAGAAAAGCAGATCGCGCGGGCCAAGATGATCTGCACGAAATGCCCGGTGCGACTGGAGTGCCTGGAGTTCGCGCTGGCCCACGATCAGTTTTACGGCATCTGGGGTGGAGCAACTCCCGAGGACCGGCAGCGGGCCCGGCGGCGTAAGCAGCGGGCCGCCGCCGCGGCCCAGCGAGCGGTCGCGGTCTAGCCGAGGACCGAAGAACCCGTTACCCGCGGGTCAGCCAGCGCTCCATGCAGTTCAGGAGTTCGTTGGTGTCGACCGGCTTGGTCACGTAGTCGCTGGCTCCGGCCGCGATGCTCTTCTCCCGGTCACCGGGCATGGCGCGGGCCGTCACCGCGATGATGGGCAAGGTGGCGAAGGCGGGCATCTGCCGGATCTCGTTCATGGTCGTGTAGCCGTCCATCTCCGGCATCATCACGTCCATCAGGATGAGGTCGGTATCGGGCGCGGTGAGCAGGGCCTCGATACCCTTGCGCCCGTCGGCGGCCTGAGTCACCGTCATGCCATGGAGCTCGAGGGTGCTCGTGATCGCGAAAACGTTGCGCGCGTCGTCATCGATCATCAGGACCCGCCGGCCGTGCAGCACCTCGTGCCCTTCGGCTTCGGCCAGGACGCGCGTCGCGGTCTCGGTCGGTTCGCTGATCAGCGCCGGCACGTGCTCGGGCTGGGCGGCGGACAGGTGCAGCGTGATGCGCTCGCGCAGATCGTCAAGGGACGGCAGCAGCTCAAGCGGCTGAGAGCCGAAGCGCAGCCGCGCGATCCGGGCCTGGGCGCTATCGAGTTTGTCGCTGGTGTGGGCGAGCACCGGGAGCTCCCGCAGCACCGGCTCCTCTTGCAGCCGGTCCAGGAAGGCAAACGCCGAGGCGTCCTGGAGACCAAGATCCAGGACGACGCACTGGTGCGGGTACGTGAGCAGGGCCTCGATGCCCTGCTCCGGGCTGACCGCGGTGCCCACGTGGACAGGCCCTTGGATGCCGGCCAGATCCGAGACCGCGCTATGCGCGAGCAGGGTCAGCAGGCCGCCGCGCGTGCCCTCGAGCACCAGCACGCGCCGCACGCCCGGCGGCTCGTCACGGGGCGAGTCCGGCTGCGGTGCCTCGGAGGGCCCAACGTGACCGTGGCCGTTCTGCCTGGCGCCGATGCCGTCGCCGGGGGAGGGGATCTCGCCCGCGGCGCCGGGCAATTCGCACGGCAGGTACAGCGTGAAGGTGCTGCCCTGGCCGAGTTCGCTTTCCGCGGTGATCTCGCCGCCCAGCAGGGCGCCTACCTCGCGGGCGATAGAAAGCCCGAGTCCGGTGCCACCGTACCTGCGGCTGAGCGTCCCGTCACCCTGCTGGAACGCACCGAAGATGGTGGTGAGGTTCTCCGGCGCGATGCCGATGCCGGTGTCGACCACGGAGAACGCCAGCACGTCACCGCGGCCGGATGCGCGCCGGCTGGTTCTCCTGGCCAGGCCGACGCGTAGCAGGACGTGGCCGTTCTCGGTGAACTTGACCGCGTTCGACAGCAGGTTGCCGAGTACCTGGCGCAGTCGCTGCCGGTCGGTGAGCAGCTTCGCCGGCGCGTCGGCGTCCGCCTCGACGGCGAATTCGAGCCCCTTCTCGGCGGTCAGCGGCTGGAATGTGGCCTGGATGTCCTCGAGCAGCGCGCTGAGCGCGAACGGTTCGGCGTGGATGTCCATCCGCCCCGCCTCGACCTTGGACAAGTCGAGGATGTCGTTGATGAGCTGCAGCAGGTCCGAACCTGCCGAGTGGATGACGTTTGCGTACTCGACCTGCTTGCCGGTGAGGTTGCGGCCCGGGTTCTGGGCCAGGAGGCGGGCCAGGATGAGCAGGCTGTTCAGCGGGGTCCGCAGCTCGTGCGACATGTTGGCCAGGAACTGCGACTTGTACTTGGACGCCAGCGCGAGCTGCCGGGCACGCTCCTCGATCTCCTGCCTGGCCTGCTCGATCTCGGCGTTCTTCGTCTCGATGTCCTGGTTCTGGGCGGCCAGCAGTGCCGCCTTGTCTTCCAGCTCGGCGTTGGACCGCTGCAATTCCACCTGCTGGGCCTGCAGCTCTTCCGATCGCGCCTGCAGCTCGGACGCGAGCCGCTGCGACTCCTCGAGCAGGGCGTCGGTGCGCGCGTTCGCGATGATCGTGTTGAAGTTGACCCCGAGGGTCTCGGTGAGCTGCTCGAGGAAGTCGGTCTGCACCTGGCTGAACGAGGCGAACGAGGCGAGCTCGATGACGCCGATCACCTGGTCCTCGAACAGGATGGGCAGCACCGCCAGGTTCGTCGGCGGTGCCTCGCCCAGCCCAGAGGAAATCGTGACGTAGCCCTCGGGCAGGTTCTCCACGACGATCGACCGCTTGCTCCGCGCGGCCTGACCGATGAGGGACTGGCCGAGCCGGTACTGGATGGGCTCCGCCTTGCCGGAGCACAGCCCGTACCCGGCGATGAGGCGGAGCCTGGTGTCGTCGTCTTCGGTCGGCTCGGACAGGAAGAACGTACCGTGCTGCGCGGCAACCAGCGGCGCGAGCTCGTCCATGATCAGCTCGGCGACGATGGCGAGGTCACGGTGGCCCTGCATCATGCCCGCGATGCGGGCCAGGTTGGTCTTCAGCCAGTCCTGCTGCTGGTTGGCCTGGATGGTCTCGCGCAGCGACTGGACCATCGCGTTGATGTTGTCCTTGAGCTCGGCGACCTCGCCCTGGGCTTCCACGGAGATCGACCGGGTCAGGTCGCCCGCGGCCACCGCGCTGGTCACCTCGGCGATGGCGCGGACCTGCCTGGTCAGGTTCCCGGCCAGCTCGTTCACGTTCTCCGTCAGCCGCTTCCAGGTGCCAGATACGCCCTCGACCTCGGCCTGGCCGCCCAGCCGCCCCTGGCTGCCGACCTCGCGCGCGACCCGGGTGACCTCTGCCGCGAACGACGACAGCTGGTCGACCATGGTGTTGATGGTGGTCTTGAGCTCGAGGATCTCGCCGCGCGCGTCCACGTCGATCTTCTTCGACAGGTCGCCCTGGGCGACGGCCGTGGTGACCTGGGCGATGTTGCGGACCTGGCTGGTCAGGTTGTTCGCCATGGAGTTGACGTTGTCGGTCAGGTCCTTCCAGGTGCCTGACACGCCCTTGACGTCGGCCTGGCCGCCGAGGCGCCCCTCGGTGCCGACCTCGCGGGCCACCCTGGTCACCTCGTCGGCGAAGGCGGACAGCGTGCCGACCATCCGGTTGATGGTCTGGGTGAGCGCCTCGACCTCGCCCATCGCCTCGACCGTGATCTGCTGGCTCAGGTCACCGCGTTCCACCGCGGTCGCGACCTGGGCGATGGAGCGCACCTGGGCGGTCAGGTTGGACGCCATCACGTTGACGTTGTCGGTCAGGTCCTTCCAGGTGCCGGACACGCCGCGGACGACGGCCTGGCCGCCGAGGTTGCCCAGCGTGCCGACCTCGCGGGCCACCCTGGTCACCTCGTCTGCGAACGCGGAGAGCTGGTCGACCATCGTGTTGATGGTCTCCTTCAGCTCCAGGATCTCGCCGCGCGCGTCCACGCGGATCTTCTGGCTCAGATCGCCCTTGGCCACCGCCGTGGTGACCTCGGCGATGGAGCGCACCTGGTCGGTCAGGTTGGCCGCCATGACGTTGACCGACTCGGTCAGGGCCTTCCACGTGCCGGAGACGCCCTTGACGTCGGCCTGGCCGCCGAGGCGCCCCTCGGTGCCGACCTCGCGCGCCACCCTGGTCACCTCGTCGGCGAAGGAGGACAGCTGGTCGACCATGGTGTTCAGCGTGGACTTCAGCTCGAGGATCTCGCCGCGCGCGTCGACGTCGATCTTCTGGCTCAGGTCACCCTTGGCTACCGCGGTCGCGACCTGGGCGATATTGCGCACCTGCCCGGTCAGGTTGCCCGCCATGGCGTTGACCGACTCGGTCAGGTCCTTCCAGGTACCCGATACGCCAGGGACATAGGCCTGGCCGCCCAGCTTGCCTTCGGTGCCGACCTCGCGCGCCACCCTGGTGACCTCGGAGGTGAACAGGTCAAGCTGGTCTGCCATCCCGTTGAAGACCGTGGCGATCTCGTCCATCAGCGGGTCGCCCGTCTTGGGCAGGCGGGTGCTGAAGTCACCGCCTCGTACCGCCGTCAGCCCGGCGAGCAGCTGCTCTAGCCCGGACTTGTCTAGCCGCGGGCCCGACTGGACCGTATCTGTCACCAAGCGCTCCCATCAGCCTCAGCCGACGCAGCGCGACGTGCGTCCGGCGTCGTCCGTGCGATCTCTACCGATGGTAGACCGTATGTAATTATCATGGGCGCAATGGACTTCAGCAGCGACGCCAACGCACGAAAAGCCTGGCCACGGCATCCGCACGGCTCGTAGCACAGACGGACTTTACGGGGCCATACGCCATTTAGTGAACCTTTTCTGTTTTCTTGGGCATAGCGTCATTTCCTGGGGGAAGCGGATGACTGTGACGGACAGCGACGATGTCTCGCGTCTGGGCGCGGTCATCGACCGCCAGCGGCGCGAGCTCGACCGCATCCGCGCCGCGGCCGCGGCGCAGTCCGTGGTCTCGATGGCCCGCGGCGCGCTGATGGAGCGCCTCGGCCTGTCCTCGGCCGAGGCCGCGAGCCAGCTCGCCGAGCTGTCGTCCGCCACCGGGATACCGCTGGCCGAGATGGCCGCCGCGGTCCTTTCGCCCGATGCCGGCGTTGCCGTCGCAGAAGCCAAAGACGCGGGTCGCCCGCAGGCCGCCGGCGGTGACGGTGCGCCCGGTGACGGTGCGCCCGGTGACGGCGCACTCGGTGACGGCGCACTCGGTGACGGTGCGCCCGGTGACGGGGCGCCCGGTGACGACGGGGCGCCCGCTGACGTACTCGATGGCCCGGGAGCGCCGGGTCCGGGCGATGGCGGGCCGGGTCGGCTGCCGCTGATCGTCGAGGCCGCGGCCGAACTGGCGGCCGACGGAGCCGAACTGGCCGGCACCCTGGCCGCGCAGGTGCTGGGGCCGCTGGGCGCGGACGCGGTGGCGCTGTGGGTACTCGAGGCGGACGGCGCGCTCACGCTGCTCGGCGGCGCGGGCCTGTCCACCGCAGGGGCGAGCCGCTGGCGGTACATCCCGCTGCAGCTGGACTGCCCCGCTCAGCGCGTCGCGCGCGGTGCGCCCGATCTGTGGTGGAACGCCGGCCGTCCGGCCCGGGATAGCGCCCCGGTGGTCGGTCAGCCGGGCGGCGCCCGGGCGGTCCTCGCGCTGCGGGAGCGGAACGGCGAACTGCTCGGCGTCATGGAGGCGATGTGGCCCGAGCCGCTCGCGACGTTCGGCACCGAGGTCCGCCAGCAGCTGTCCGCGCTGGCCGCGGGATGCGCGCGAGTGGTCGGCGCCCGTCTCGCGCACGGCAATCTAGCCGCCGCCCAGCCGAAGGCGGCCGTTTTCGCCCTGCTCGACGACCTGGCCGATTCGGTGCTGGCGGTCCGGGCGATCAGGGACGACAGCGGGCGGGTGACAGACTTCAGCATCGAGCACGTCAGCCCCGGCTTCCGTGACCCCTCGGGGCAGACCGGGACGGACCTGACCAAGCTGACCCTGCTGGAGGCTTACCCGGCCAGCGTGGCCGGGGACGGTCTGTTCGCCGTGGCCATGCGGGTCCTGGCCAGCGGGGATGCCCTGCACCTTCCCGCGCCGTGCGGCGAGTTGCCGGCCGGCCGGCTGACCGGAAGCGAGGATGAGCCTGGCCTGGCCGGCTCGCCGGCCAGCATGCGCGCGACCAGGTTCTTCGACGGCGTGATCTTCACCTGGCAGCGCGAAGGTTCGCAGGGTCGGCCGGCACTGGCCGCGCTCCTCGATGACGCACAGCGGCTCGGCCGTCTCGGCGGCTGGGAGGAGAACCTGCTCACCGGGACCGTGCGCTGGACCGACTCGGCCTTCGACCTGTTCGGCCTGGTGCCGCGCCCGGGCGCGGAGATCCCGCTGGCGGACCTGCACAGCTACGTGATCGCCGCCGACAAGCCGGTGGTGCAGCGCCTCCGCCAGTGGCTGGCGGAGCAGCGGCAGGCCGGGACGGCCACGTTCCGCGTCGTCCACCCCGATGACGGCAGCATCCGCCAGATCCGCGTCTTCGCCGAACCAGTCGTCGACGCGGCCGGCACGGTAGTGGCCCTGCGCGGCGCTTTCCAGGACGTTTCCGCGCACTACCACACGCAGGTCGCCCTGGCTGCCACCCGTGACCAGCTCGCGGACACGGAGCAGCGGGTCGCCGAAGAGCACCTGCTCGCGCTGCGGCTGCAGCAGGCGATCATGCCGCCGGACGAGCAGCCGGTCCAGGCGGCCGGCATCGATGTCGCGGTGCGCTACCGGCCGGCCGGCGAGGGCCATCTGGTCGGCGGCGACTGGTATGACACGCTGCTCCTGCCGGGCCGCGACGTGCTAGTGGTGGTCGGCGACGTGGCGGGGCACGGCATCGACGCGCTCACCGGGATGGTCGCGGCCCGCTACTCGCTACGCGGCCTGGCCATCACCGGAGCCGGCCCGGCAGAGCTGCTCCGCATGCTCAATCGCGTGGTGTGCCACCTCACCGCCGGCGTGGTAGGGACCGTAGTCTGCGGGCTGTACAACGCCGACACCCGGGTACTGCGCTGGGCCCGCGCCGGGCACCTGCCGCCCGTCCTGGTCCGCGGCGGGAAACCAGGGTCGGCCTGGCAGCTTCCGATGCCGGGCGGGGTACTGCTCGGCATGGACCCCGACGCCACCTACGAAGAAGCCACCCTGTCCCTGGAACCCGGTGACACCCTGCTGTTGTTCACCGACGGCCTGATCGAGCGGCGCGGAGAGTCCATCGAGGACGTGCTCAATGCGTTCATCGCCACGTTCGGCCGTGACGACCCGCAAACGCCGGCCGGAGGGCCCGGCACCGCGGGTTCGGGTCCGGTCGGCGCCGGGTTGACCGCCGCCGACCAGGCCGATCGGGTGCTGGCCCGCGCGGCCGCCGATACCGCTGACGACGCGTGCCTGGTAGCGGTCCGCATCCTGTGAGGGGCCGGCTACCCTACGGCTACCCACGGCTACCCACGGCCGCGGGCGGCCGGCCCCGTCCAGCGCCGGTTACGCGACCTGGGCGGTGGCCCTGTCGTAGACCGCGAGCGTCTCCCCTGCGATGCGGTCCCATGAGTAGCGGGACTTCGCCCGGTCGGCCGCTGCTACCCCGTAGGCCTCGATGAGCATGGGGTGCGCGAGCAGTTGCCGGATCCGCTGGGCCAGCAGGGCGGGCCGGCCAGCCGGGATCAGGATACCGGTCGTCCCGTCGACCACGGCGTCCATGTGCCCGCCGAGCAGCGGAGCGAGCACCGGCGTCCCGCAGGCCATGGCCTGGAGCGACGTCGTGCCAGACGGCTCGTACTGGCAGGTGCTGACCACGAGGTCGGCGGAGCGCAGCAGGGCCGGCATCGCGCCGTGCTCGGCCCGCCCGGTGAAGATCACGCGGTCGGACAGGCCCAGCGCCCCGGCGAACCGGGCCAGGTGGACGTACTCCCCGTAGCGCGGCAACTGGCGGCGGTCCGGGCCGCCGACCACCATGAGTTCGGCCCCGGGTACCCGGGTCAGCGCTCGCAGCAGCGTCTGGAGCGCCTCGCGCTCCGTCAGGTCGGCCACGGTGAGCAGCCGCGGCCGGCCGTTCCGCTTGGCCACCGGGCCTTCGGGCGTGAACGTGTCGGTGTCGATGCCCCAGGGGACGACCCTGATCGCCGACCGGTGCACGCCCAGGCCCGCCAGGTCGGAAACCTCGGCGGAATGGGTGGCGACCACGGCGGCCGCGCTGCGCCCGATGGCCGGCTCGAGCCTGATCCGGGCCACGGCGGCGCCGTCCGGCTTCACGCGGTCGCGGCGTTCGGTGACGCCGAGCGAACTGAATTCCTGGACGACCGGGATGCCCAGGTCACGCGTGGCGGCCAGCGCGGCCAGTCCGCTCGTCCACCGCAGCGCGTGCACCACATCGGGGCGCTCGGCCTCCCAGCAACTGCGCAGCGGGCCGCTGAAGGCCGGTACTCGCTCCAGCAGGCCGGCGTCGTCCCGCTCGGCGTCGCCGGGGGCGGCCGGGACCGGTCCGGCCGTGATGTGCTCGACCTGCACCCCGTCGTGGAGCCTGGCCCGGTCGGGCAGGTCGGTCCGGTTCTTCTGGGCGTAGATCGTCACCTGATGACCGTGTGTGGCGAGCATCCGGGTGAGCTCGCTGAGTCCGATGTCGTCACTGTCTGGTCCTGACCCCGCGCGTGGGCTCAGCGGCGTTGCGTGCTGAGCTACCAGGGCGATCTTCATCATGGGCCTCCTCGCCGACTTGCCTATGACACGGGTGTCGCCGAGTGAAGCGGGAAAGGAAGATGGTGCCCGACCCGCACGCTCCGCGAAAACACCATGCCGCGGTGAGCGTGCCTGCGTCGTAGGCACCACTACGGGAAAGCATATCCCCGTTCGAGTGGTCCCAAACGCCCGGGATTATGGTTGTCGGCCTTTGCGGCTCAGCGGCCGCACCCGGGCGTCAGCCCACGGCGGCTTCGGCCACGCTCTGGAACACCGGGATCAGCCGGTCGGCCGTGGTGAGATGCAGCATCCTCGCCACCGCGGTCTGCGGGGACACCAGCGCGAGGACCCCGCCCTGCCGGTCCATCACCCTGTTCACCAGGAGCAGCGCGTGCAGCGCCGATGAATCCATGAAGCGCAGGCCGGACAGGTCGATGATCAGCGTGCGAGGCTGCTGGGCTATCTCCGCCTCCAGCAGCCGCCGCAGGTCGTCGGAATTGGTCACGTCTGCCTCGCCGGCGACCTCTACCAGCGTGTAAGGCTCGCCAGCGGACTCCCGGGCCGGCACAGAGACCGTCAGCAGGTCCACGCCCATGTTGTACCACAGGCCGGATCCCGAAGGGATACCCCTCATCTGGCCAGGGGCTACGCGCGCCTGCGGTGGCCGGGTCAGGCGCGGCGCTGCGCGCCGGGCAGTTTCATGTGCAGCCTGATCGTGGTGCCGGTCTCGTCCGAGTGCATGTCAACCTGGTCGCAGACCTCGTAGACGATCCACAGCCCGTGACCGCCCATCGCGTCCGCGGCGGGCCTGCGCCGGCCTGCCATGGGGTCTGTGATAACCCCGTCGTCGTGAATCTGGCACACGATCTCGTTGCTGTCGTACCAGATATTCAGCGATCCGGGAGACTGGGCGTGCCGGACGGTGTTGGCGGCGACCTCGCTGACGGCCAGCACGAGATCGATCGCCCGGGGCTCGGATAGCCCAGCGCGGACGGCGTAGCGGTGCACCACGGCCCGGATTGCCGCCAGATCGGTGGTGTAGCCGTAAGACACGGGACCGGGTGCCGGGGAAGGGGACGAACCGTCGCCCGGCCGGGCGGATGGCCAGCCGGGCGGGGCATGCTGTCCCGCCCGTGCGGTCTTTTCGTCCCGGGCCATCACCGGCAACGATACATCGGCCACGGCGGGGGGCCGCGGGGATACCGCGCGCGTCGCGCCCCGTCACCAATTCGGCCGGTCCATACGGCCGATCCCGCCGCGCAGGTGTATCTGCCGTGTGCGGGGTAGACGGAGTAGCGATTTGAGTTCGCGGCTCTGCGCCGACGCGGGAGCCGCCCGTCCTATGGAGGTAATTATGCGGCTCGGAGGGGTCATTGTACTGATATGGCTGATCATCGGGGCGATAGCGGCCGGGCAGCGCGGTTATTACGGCTCGTCCTCGGCGACCTGCGCCCACGCCGGAACGATCGTGGTCACGGTCCTGGCGGGCCCGCTCAATTACGTCGGCGTGAACCCGAAGATCTCGTGCCATCTGCCCTCCCCGAGTAGCTGAGCCCTGGGCACCGTCATTCCCGGGGCAGAAGTGTCGCAAGCATCCCCAAGTGCAGCGTGGGTGCTCCTTTCCACCGCACGCCGAACCGTTTCCTCGAGACCGGCGTGCCGGCCGGCGGCGCGGTTTCTTTCTACCGAACGAGCGGTGGCGGGTCTCATGAGCCCGCGTTCTCGGTTCGCACGGCCCTGGCGCCTACCCTGGGCCCGCCCCGCCAAACCCCGTCGCGTACGGTCGGTTCGGTCCCGCGGCCGGTGACTATCGTGGAACCGTGGACGAACTGACCGACTCTGCCGCCCTGCTGAACGACCAGGCGGGCTTGCGCAGGCGGCTAGCCGACGACGGATACCTTTTCTTCCGTGGCCTGCTGCCTGCCGACGAGATCCAGGCGGCCGGGCAGGCGGTCCTGGCCACGTTGCAGGCCGGCGGCTGGGTCGATGACCGGGCCATACCCTCGATTCAGCCGCGCGCCGTCAATTCGCTGGATGCGATGGACGACCCGGCGTTCCGCGCCGCCGCGACGAGCGCCGCGTTCAACCGCATCCCCTACTTCCCCGCGCTGCGCGCGGCGGTCCGGCGCGTTCTCGGCCCCGGATCGTTCTCCTATCCGGTGAAGGTGCTGCGCGCCGTCTACCCGGAGCGTCCTGACGCCCGACCGCGCGGCCGCTACGTCCACTACGACTACGGGGTATCCGGCGTCCAGGACATGCTGACCAGCTGGATCCCGCTGATGGGCATCCCGGTCAGGATCGGGGGCCTGGCGGTCCAGCCCGGCGGGCATCTCGGCCCGCCCCGGCGGCCGCGCCCGCTCAGCCCGTCCGAGCCCGGCTGGGCCACTACTGGCTACGAGCCGGGCGATGTGATCATCTTCCACTGCCTCACCCCGCACGCCGCCCTGCCCAACACGGGCTCGGCCCTGCGGATCTCCGGGGACTTCCGCTGGCAGCGGCCCGACCAGCCTGCGCCCGCCGAGCTCATCCTCCTTTCTCGGGGTCCGAACGCGGGCCGGTGGGAGCTGTTCAGCCGGGTGTTCGGGCACGAGCCATGGTGGGAACCGGTTCCCGCCGGGCTGGCCCTCCGGCCCCGGGAGCAGATGATCGGCATCGCGCCGGGACCATCCCGGCTGGTCGCCGTGCACCGGGGCTGGAAGCACTGGCGTCCGCCGCCTGCCGCGGTGCACTGACCCGGACCGGGGACAGAGGTCGTACCGGGTCGCCGGCGACGCCGGGATGCCCAGGCGAGCGGGGTAAGCGTCAGGCTGCGCCGATAGCGGCCAGCAGAACCAGCAAGATGGTGAGCGTCGCGAGCGTGCCGTGCGCCGCGATCACGATCACCGGGCGGCCGGCCCGGCCGGCCGCGCCGCTGGCTCCGGCTGATTCGGGCAGCGAAGCGGCCAGGACGCCCATGCCGAGCCCAGCGATCAGCACGACCATGCCCAGCGCGACCCACGCCAGCACCGACAGATCGGTGGCGACGAAGGCGATCCAGGTTCCGAGCCCGGTCAGGGCCAGCCCGAGATGGCTGAAGGTGAAGACCGTTCCGATATCCGCCGGCCGCCTGCGGCGCGGCCGGCCGCGGCGGCGCGCCAGCCAGCTGAGGAGCCATCCGGCCAGCATGTACGCCCCGGCGGAGGCGGTGAGGACCCACGCCGCCAGCGCGGCCAGGTCAAGCGGCAGGTCCCGTGCTGGCGTGGCGTGCGCGGCGGCCCCCGGGACCGTCGGCGGGGCGGTCGCCGAGGGTGGCGGTATGGCGCGGACCAGGTGGGCCAGGTACGGGCGGGCGAACGAGGCCAGGTGCCGGGCGATGGCCTTCGGCTGCCCCCCGGTCACCTCGCGGATGGCCCTGGCCACGGCCATGTTCACCTGGGCCGGGCTCAGTCCCGCGCACGCAGGCGGCGATGCGGGCAGGACGATGTGCCGCTGCAGAGCCTGCACGGCGAGGTCGTAGCAGGTGTCTTCCGTCGGCTGGTACTGGTAGATGGTCACCGGACCCGCCGAGCACCCAGCCGCGAGCATCGCGGCCAGCAGCGCGCAGGCGGCGCTGGCCCCGACTCTCACCACGTTGATACCGCGCCAGTCTCTCATGGCCGCTCCATCGGCTCGCCATCGCGACTTCTGCTCTGAATGTCACACACCGACTCGTGAGGCGCCATCACACAGTTCGGGTGATTCGCGCGGACCGCCGGCCGGCGCGTGGAAGCAGTCAGGCCACGGCCGCTTACTCGTAGGTGAGCAGCGTGAGCTCTTTGAACCGGAGCACACCGGATTCGTCGCCGTTCTTGTTGAACGCCAGCGCCGTCACCGTGACCTCGCTCGTGCCTTCGGGCAGGGCGCTGAGGGCCTCGGTTATCTCCAGCGTGGCGTTGAACGGGATCAGCGGGTGCGGCGGGCGCCGGTCGAACGCGCTGACCGGCTCGGGGATATCACAGTGGCCGACGTCGCCCCAGCAGTCGCCGTGCGCGAAGACGGTCAGGTAGCCGGCGTACCGCTGCTCGGCCGTGCGCGGCGTCGCGTCGTCCGCGCCGGGGTTGTTGAGGAACACGTGCACGACGAATGACGCGCCGTCGTGCTCGACGCCCTCGAACTCCAGGTCGGCCCGTTTCCAGTCGGTCCGCGACAGGGCCAGCGCCTGCGAGGTCCAGCGCTGCATCATGCGCTCCCTGGAACGGTCGATTGCGTTCCTGCGTACTCGTACCCCAGGCGGGTGACGTCAAGCGTCGCCTGCACGGTCATCGCCGGATCGGTCTGGAGCGACTGGCCGAGGATATCGGCCGGGGGGTTGGCGCCCGGATGCGCCGCCTGCCAGATCCGCCACGCCCGGTCGATGTTGGCGTGGTGAGCGAAGAAAAGCGGGTCATAGGCGGCGAAGTCGAGTTGCCCCATCGTGCCGCCGACCCAGACGTGGACGGTGTCGTGCACGCTCCAGATCCGCTGGCTGAAGTCGGCGTAATTGTCCGCCTTCATGGCGTTCGCCCATTCCTGCTGATAGGGCGGGGCGGGCGTCTGCGGTACCTCACCCGGAGCACGGGAAGTCTCGGTCGGCCAGCCCGATTGGTGTACGGCGTTGAATACGTTGATGGGAGCCTTCGCGAGGATGTTCTCGCCACCGTCCGCCTGCGCGACCGTGTAGGGCTGGGGGATGGTCCCGGCGTTCGCCCAGTCCCACCAGGGCAAGGTCACCCCGGGAACCTGCGACTGCAGCGCCAGTTCCAGCCAGTACAGGTAGGCCCGGTGCCAGGGCAAGAAAAGCGCGTCGTGATGCTGGCACCAGCCCAGCGTCACCCCGTGCCAGCCCGCGAAATACTCGTAGCTCCGCTTATCTTTGAGTGCCATTGATTGCTGTATCGCCCTGCGCAGATCGGTCAGTTCCTGTGCGCTGAGCGCATTGATGTTCTTGCGGATCTTAAGACGCGCCGGCGCGGCATTAGGCGCTGGCGGTGCCGTGACCGTCAATGCGCTGCTCCTTTCGGCAGAGTATTGACCAGGTTACTGCGACCTGGGCGCCTTATCGGACCTGGCGCGAATGCGGCGTTTGCTGGCGCGCCGGCCCGGGCATAATAGAACAAGGCCCCCTCCATGTATGAGATGGAGGGGGCCTTGTCTGGCCGCCCAGGTCACGTCAGCCAGTCGCCTGGCTACCGCGTCGCTGCGGGCCTCCTGCCAGGGCCAGGTACCCGTAGGTAATTCCGGTTTCCCAGTGCCACCTACGTCCCCGGAGTCGCCTCCGGGTGGTTCCCGTTTCCAGCGGGTAGGAGTATTTCTACCCCTGGCCCGGGCGCGGCGCAAGGGGTTACCGCAAAATCCTTGCGGGTTTTTTTATCCACTGCGGTATCCACAGAAAACAGCCGGTTACCCGCAGCCAGCATCGGTTATCCACCGGCTTATTAACAGCTCATCCACAGGTAACCGGATGTCATCGCAAGGCCACCATTTCCCGGGTAGCGGTGCTCCCAGTACGGGGAGAAGCCGGGCCGCGGCCGCAACAGGAGCCGGTAGCCGATATACCCCGGCAAGCGCAACTGTTCGCGGACCGCGGCGCGATCGCCGGCGCCGACCCGCGTCAACGCCACCGCCGCACCGGCCTCACCAGCTCAGCGCGCCGGGCGACCCGCCGTTCTCGGCCACCAGCCGGACGGCCGAGGGCTCGGCGGAGGGCTTGCGGGCCACGCGTTCGGTGACCAGCGCCCTGACCAGGCTGTCGTCGCCCGCCCGCGCGGCGGCGGCGATGAGCGTCAGGTCGATGACGTCGCGCTGCGCGTGGCTCCCGCCGACGGCGTTGGCCCGCGGCCGGATGTCGATCATCAGGTCGATGGCCCGGTCCGGTCGCCCGGCCGCGAAGGCGCCGAACGCCTCGAGCAGGTCCAGGCCCGCGCGCGCGGCGGCCGCCCGGTTGGTGGGCGCGGTCAGGTGCCGGTTGGCCAGGATGACGCGCTCCACCCGCGCGTGATCGCCGGCCAGGCAGAAGGCCATCACCGCGTGCCAGTCGTTGAAGATGTAGACGGGCTCGCCGACCAGGTCGTCGATGTCGGCCGCGAGCTGCGCCGCGCGCTCGGCGACGTCGGCCCCGAACAGCCAGAGCCGCCACAGCAGCGCCGCGGCGTCCACGACGTCCAGCCACTCGGTGGACCTGCGGGCCCGGATGCGCGAGTCGTAAAGCGCCAGCGCCTCGCCGATCTCGCCGAGTTCGAGGTGGAACAGCCCGCGGTGCCACCAGTTGTGGACGGCGAAGTAGCTGCCGGACCAGTCGCCGGCCGAGGCGGTGAGGAAGTCGCCCCCCGCCCGCTGGCTGCCCTCCATCTCGAAGACGTGCGCCAGTGCGTGGACCGCCCACACGTCCCGCCGGTTGTGCTCAAGCGCGGCCCTAGCGCGCGACTCGGCCTGCCGGTAGTCCGCGTTCTCCTCCAGGCCGAACGCGTAGATGCCCTGCACGTACCCCCAGCCCGGCAGGCCGTCCGGCCAGGCGGGCAGCACCCGCGCGGCGACGTCGCGCAGTTCGAGCCGGTTGCCGAGGAAGAAGTACAGGTCCTGGGCGACCTTGAGGGCGAGCAGGTCACGCGGGTGGCACAGCAGCGCCCGCTCGAGCGAGCGGGCAGCGGCCTCCCAGTCGCCCTCGGCCCACGACCTGGCGGCGCGCACGTGGTGTGCCTCACGCTCGCCCATGACCGCCTCGTCCAGCGTCTTCAGGATCCCGGCGGCGGCGGCGACGCCCTCGGGCGTGGTCCCGTACAGCGCGAGGTAGGCACGGTAGATGTGCCCGAGGACCAGCCCGTCATCGGCCGCCACCGCGGCGTCGGCCTCGGCGATGGGGTTGCCCCCGAGGGCGGCCAGGTCCTCGATGCCCTGGTCAAGCAGTACCACCGCCTCGGCGCTGCCCGCCCGGACGGGAACTCCCCAGCGATCGGCGAACGACTTGGCCATCTGGGATCCTCCAGCCTTCCCCAGCGGACCTGATGACGAAAAGCCTACCGTCGCGGCCCTGCGGCGGGCAGGACACGGCGCCGCGGGCGCGGCGGCGCGCCGGGCCCGAACCCTGGCCACCCCTTGCGGCGCTCGCCCGGCGGTGGCCTACGGTGGTGGGGTGCGCGATGTGCCGTGGTGGGGGGTGGTGTCCTCGGTAGCGGCCCCGGTCTTGCTGGTCAGCGGGTGGACGGCGGCCGCCAGCCTGCAGCCGCACTTCAACGCGGTGCGCGATACGGTCAGCTCGCTCGCCGCCCCGGGCGCGACCGACCGGTGGGTGATGACGGCGACGTTCATCGCGGTCGGCATCTGTTACGTCGTCACCGGGCTCGCGCTCCGGCCGGCGCGCACGGCCGGCCGGCTGATCCTGATCGCCGGGGCCGTCGGCGGCATGCTGGTGGCGGTCAACCCGGTGCAACCCGGGGTCGCCTACCCGTGGCCGCACATCGTCTGGGCTTCGGTGGGGTTCGCCGGGCTGACCAGCTGGCCGGCCGGGGCCTGGCGGCGCGGGCCGGGCCACCCGTGGGCCCTGCGGCCCGCCGCGGCCGCGGCGGCCGTCGCGGTCCTGTTTGGCCTGCTCCTGTGGTTCGGCGCCGAGCTGATCCTCGGGGGCGGCCAGGTCGGGCTGGCCGAGCGGGTCACGGGCGTCGCGGAGGCGCTCTGGCCGCTCGCCGTCGTGTCCTCCAGCGCCCGGGCACTGGTGCCGCGTTACGCTGGCTAGCGTGCCGGGACCAGACGCGGGGGCGGCGGGGGGATACCTGGATCGTCCCGACCGCTACAAGTGGGTAGTGCTGACCAACACCACGCTCGGCGTGCTGATGGCCACGATCGATATCTCGATAATGCTGATCGCGCTGCCCGACATCTTCCGCGGCATCGGCATCGACCCCCTGGCCCCCGGCAACAGCTTCTACCTGCTCTGGATGATCCTGAGCTTCATGGTGGTCACCAGCGTCCTGGTGGTGAGCCTGGGCCGGCTGGGCGACATGTACGGCCGCGTCAAGACGTACAACCTCGGCTTCGTGGTGTACACGTTCTTCTCGCTGCTGCTGACCGTCACCTGGATGAGCGGGACGGCCGCGGCGCTGTGGCTGGTCATCATGCGGGTCTTCCAGGGCGTGGGCGCGGCCATGCTGATGGCCAACTCCTCCGCCATCCTCACCGACGCGTTCCCCCCGGACCAGCGCGGCATGGCGATCGGCATCAACCAGGTGTCCGCGATCAGCGGCTCGTTCCTCGGCCTGGTCCTCGGCGGCGTGCTCGCCCCGATCCAGTGGCGGCTGATCTTCCTCGTGTCGGTCCCCGTCGGCCTGTTCGGCACGGTGTGGGCGTACCGCAGCCTGCGCGAGGTGCCGCGGCGGGGCAATGCGCGCCTGGACTGGCCGGGGAACGTGACGTTCGCCCTGGGCCTGATCGCGATCATGATCGGCATCACCTACGGCATCCAGCCCTACGGGCACTCCACGATGGGCTGGACCAGCCCGTTCGTGGACGGCTCGCTGGCCGGCGGGGTGGTCCTGCTGACGGCCTTCGCCCTGGTGGAGCGCCGGGCCCCCGACCCGATGTTCCGGCTGTCCCTGTTCAGGATCAGGGCGTTCACCGCGGGCAGCCTGTCGTCCATGCTGTCCGCCATCGGCCGGGGCGGGCTCATGTTCATGCTGATCATCTGGCTGCAGGGCATCTGGCTGCCGCGGCACGGCTTCAGCTTCAGCCAGACCCCGCTGTGGGCCGGGATCTACATGCTTCCGCTGACCGCGGGCTTCCTGCTGGCCGGGCCGCTCTCCGGACTGCTGTCCGACCGCTTCGGCGCGCGGCCGTTCGCCACCGGCGGGATGATCGCGGCCGCCGCGTCGTTCCTGCTCCTTGAGCTACTGCCGATCAACTTCCCGTTCTGGGAGTTCGCCCTCATCCTGCTGCTGAACGGCATATCCATGGGCACCTTCGCCGCCCCGAACCGCGCGGGCGTGATGAACAGCCTGCCGCCCCAGCACCGCGGCGTCGGCTCCGGGATGACCAGCACGTTCCAGAACAGCGCGCAGGTCCTGTCGATCGGGATCTTCTTCACGCTGATGATCGTCGGGCTGTCCGCGACGCTGCCGGTCACGCTGTACCACGGCCTGGTGGCGCACGGCGTGCCGGGCACGGTCGCGAACACGGCGGCGCACCTGCCCCCGGTGTCCATCTTGTTCTCCGCCTTCCTCGGCTACAGCCCCATCCAGCACCTGGTCGGGCCCGCCGTCCTGGCCCACCTGCCCGCGGGCCAGGCGGCCGTGCTGACCGGCCGGGGCTTCTTCCCCGCGCTGATCTCGGGCCCGTTCGCCAGCGGGCTGCACACCGCGTTCGACTTCGCCATCGGCGCCTGCCTGGCCGCCGCGGGGATGTCATGGCTGCGCGGCGGCAAGTACCACTACCAGGAGGAAGCCGAGCCGGCGGCCCAGCCAAGCGACGCCAAGGTCGCGTAGGCCAGGGCGGCGGCCCCGGCGCCGAGCGCGGCGCCCGCGATCACCTGCGAAACCGTGTGATCCCCCAGCGCCACCCGGGACCAGCACAGCAGCGCCACGAGCACGTAGGCCAGCAGGACCAGCGGCCCGAAGGTGAACGCGAGGATGGCCACCGAGCCGGACGCGACCGCGCAGTGGATCGAGATCTTCCACGCGAACGTGATCGCCGCGAGCACCGCGACGCTGCCCAGCATGAAGGCCAGGTACCCGGTGAGCAGCCGCGGCGCGCCGAGCACGATCAGCAGGACCAGCCCGGCCGCGACCGACGCCGTGATGAACCCCAGCACGACGAGCCGGGGCCGTCGCGCGCCCACGGTCCGGTCGCTCCAAAGCCCGCGCCGGACGCCGTAGGAGAGGAACACGGCCGGCAGCACGCCGGCGAACAGCGCGGCCAGCAGCCCCCACCCCAGGCCCGCGCGCCCGCCGGCGTGCCAGCCGACCGCCACCGCGGTGACGATCAGCCAGTTCGTCGGCTCGAGCACGTCGGTCACCCGACGCGCCAGCGCTTGACGACCGCCCATGACCAGACGGTACCTTCCCGGGTATGGCGGCGCGCAGCGGCGGACAGTTCCTGGCGCGGCTGGCCGCCGCCCGGGTGCACGTGGAGATCGGCGGCGAGACGCTGACCGGGGGCGTGGCCGACCATCCCGCCTTCCGCAACGTCGTCCGCAGCTTCGCCGAGCTATACGACATGCAGCACGACCCCGCCTTCCGGGACGTGCTCACCTACCCCTCGCCTACGTCGGGCGAGCAGGTCGCCACGTCGTTCCTGGTCCCGAAGACGCCCGAGGACCTGGTCGCACGCCGGAAGGCGTTCAAGCTGTGGGCCGATCATTCGTTCGGCATGCTTGGCCGCACCGGTGACTACCTGAACAGCGCGCTGATGGCGCTCGGCGCGGCGCACGAGTGGTTCGCGCAGGCCGACCCGGCCTTCGGCCATAACATCAAGAACTACTACGAGAAGGTCCGCGAGGAAGACCTGCTGTGCACGCACACGCTGATCCCGCCGCAGGCCAACCGCGCGGTGCCCGCGAGCCGGCAGGCCGGGGGCTCGCTGATGGCGCACGTGGTCCGCGAGGACGACAACGGCGTGGTCATCCGCGGCGCCCGGATGCTCGCCACCATCGGCCCGTTCGCCGACGAGCTGCTGGTGTTCCCCTCCTCGGTGCTGCGCGCCACACCGGAGGACAAGCCGTACTCCTTCGCCTGCGCGATCCCGAACGACGCGCCCGGCCTTCGCTACCTGGCCCGCGAGCCGCTCGATTACGGCCGCCCCCGGCACGATCACCCGCTCGGCTCAAGGTTCGAGGAATCCGACGCCGTGGTGGTCTTCGACGACGTGCACGTGCCCTACGAGCGGTGCTTCGTGCTCGGCGACCCTGACCTGTGCAACGGCTTCTACTCCAGCACCTCCGCCGTGGTGCACATGACCCACCAGGTGGTGGCCAGGACGACGGCCAAGACCGAGTACATCCTCGGCCTGGTCAGCCTGCTGACCCAGGCGATCGGGATCGAGCAGTTCCAGCACGTCCAGGGCGACATCGCGGAGGTCATCACCACGCTGGAGTCGCTGCGCGCGTTCGGCCGGGCCGCCGAGGCCGACGCCGCGGTGAACGAGTTCGGCGTGCTCACCCCGGCCTGGCCGCCGCTGAACACGGCCCGCATCCTGTACCCGAAGCTCTACCAGCGGTTCCCCGAGATCCTGCGCAAGCTCGGCGCCTCGGGCCTGATGGCCACGCCCACCCACGCCGACGTCACCGGCCCCGCGGCCGAAGACATCGAGACCTACCTCCAGGCCGCCACGCTGGGCGGCAAGGAGCGGGTCCGGCTGTTCCGGCTGGTGTGGGATACCTGCATCTCGGCCTTCGCCGGCCGCCAGGCGCTGTACGAGTACTACTTCTTCGGCGACCCGGTGCGGACCGCCAGCGCCTACGTCGCCAGCTACGACCGCGAGCCGTACCAGACCGCCGTCCGGGCCTTTCTCGGCCTCGGCTGACGGCGCGGCGCGAGCTCCCGGGCACTATGCGCGAGCTAGGATCGAGCCAAGGCTTATGGCCGGGTATGTGCTCCCGCCGGCGGAGGTGATATGAGCAAGGGCACGGTGATCCTGCTGATCTGGCTGGTCATCGGGGCCGCGGCGGCCGGCCAGCGTGGCGACTTCGGCGGTCAGCTCGACTGCAGCCAGGGGGCCACGATCGCGCTGACGATCATCTCGGGCCCGCTCAACTACCTCGGCCTGGACCCGACGATCAGCTGCGCGACCCCCGAGCCCCCCAAGCCGAGTACCTGACCCCACCTGCGCCGTGCTCCGGCCCTGGCGCGCGCAGCACGGTCCGTTCGGCATAAAAAGATCTTTTCAGCCGAACGAGCGGTGGTTTCTCCCTCGCGCTAGCGGGGCGAGTCCTGGTGCTCTGCCCGCACCTGCTCCTCCGCGAGCAGCCGCAGGCGGTAGCGCTGGGTCTTCCCGCTGATCGTCTTGGGCAGCTCCGTCACGAACTCGACCACTCGTGGGTACTTGTACGGGGCGATCGAGGCCTTGGCGTAGTCCTGGAGCTCGGCCGCCTTGTCCGGGCCGGCGGCCGCCGGGTCGCGCAGCACCACGAACGCCTGCACGATCATGCCGCGCTCGGAGTGCGGGGCGCCGACGACGGCGACCTCCAGCACGTCCGGATGGCCGAGCAGAGCCTCCTCGACCTCGGGCCCCGCGATGTTGTACCCGGAGGAGATGATCATGTCGTCGCTGCGCGCCTGGAACCAGAAAAAACCGTCAGCGTCGCGGAGATAAGTGTCGCCGGTGATGTTCCAGCCACGCTGGACGTAGGTCTTCTGGCGCGGGTCCGACAGGTAGCGGCAGCCGGTCGGACCCTGGACGGCCAGGCGCCCGGGCTCGCCGTCGGGCACGGCGCGCCCGTCCTCGTCCTGGATCTCCGCGCGGTACCCGGGGACCGCCCGCCCGGTCGAGCCCGGCCGGATCTCGTCGTCCGCGGAAGCGATGAAGATGTGCAGCATCTCGGTCGACCCGATGCCGTCGATGATCGCGATCCCGGTGGCGTCGTGGAAGTCGTCCCAGACGGACTTCGGCAGGTGCTCGCCGGCCGAGATGCACCGGCGCAGCGTCTTGAGCGAGCCGGCCTTCCCGGTCGCGACCATGGCCCGGTAGGCGCCTGGCGCCGTGGACAGCACGGTCACGCCGTGCGCGGCGATCACGTCAGGCCACTCGGCCGGGGTGATCCGCTCGACGAGCAGCGTCGACGCGCCCGCGCGCAGCGGGTAGAGCAGCAGCCCGCCGAGCCCGAAGGTGAACCCGAGCGGGGGAGAGCCGGTGAACACGTCGCCGGAGTTCGGCTTGATGAGGTACGCGGAGAACGAGTCGCAGGTGGCGAGGATGTCCCGGTGGAAGTGCATCGCCACCTTCGGCTGGCCCGTGGTGCCCGAGGTGGAGGCGAGGATCGCCACGTCGTCGGCGGCGACCTCGACGGCCGTGAACACGCCGTCCTTGGCGGCGCAGCGGGCGATCAGGTCGCCCGGGTCGTCCCCGCCGTAGCGCAGCGCAATCAGGTCAGGCGCGCCCGCGGCCAGGTCGCTGGCGAAGCGGTGGTCGCAGATGGCCAGGCTCGGCTCGGTCAGCCCGGCGATGGTGGCGATCTCCCTGGCCCGCAGCAGCGCCATCGTGGTGACCGCGACCCCGCCCGCCTTGAGCACCGCGATCCAGGCCGCGGCGAGCCAGGGGTTGTTCGGCCCGCGGAGCAGCACCCGGTTGCCGGGGCGGAGCCCGAAGTCCTCGGTCAGCACCTGAGCGAGCTGGTTCGTCCGGCGGACGGTCTCGCCGTAGGTCCAGGTTTCGGCGGGGGAACGCAGGCAAGGGCGGTCCGCGCCCAGGCGGGCGGTGGTGGCGTCCAGGAGTTCCGCGGCACAGTTCAGGCGTTCGGGGTAGCTTAGCTCGGGCAGGTCGTAACGGAACTCGGGCCACTGGTCCTGCGGGGGCAGCCGGTCCCGGCAGAAGGTGTCGACGTGCGCTGAAGGGGAGAGCCGCATCTGGCCGCACTTCCTCGTGTCCCGTAGGTCCCGTAGGGTTGATCACCAGTATTTATCTTCTGTGACGACAGTCAAGAGTCCGCAATACCTGGAGCGCGAGATGAGCCCGTTCCGAGCGTCGGCCCCGCTGACCAGCCAGTGGCGGCACTTCCGGTTCTCGGTGACCGACGGCGTGGGCACGCTGACGTTGGACCGGCCGGACAAGCTCAACGCGCTTACCTTCGAAGCGTACGCCGATCTGCGTGACCTGCTCGCCGAGCTCCCGCAGCGCGGCGACACGCGGGTGCTGGTCGTGCGGGGGAGCGGCCGGGCGTTCTGCTCGGGCGGGGACGTCAACGAGATCATCGGGGTTACCCTCGCGATGGCGCCGGACGAGCTGCTGGCGTTCACCCGGATGACCGGCGAGGTCATCAAGGCCATGCGCGAATGCCCGGTCCCGATCATCGCGGCGGTGCACGGCATGGCGGCCGGGGCCGGGGCGGTGATCGCGCTCGCGGCCGACTTCCGGGTCTGCACCCCCGCCGCGCGGTTCGCGTTCCTGTTCACCAAGGTCGGGCTGTCCGGCGGGGATATGGGGGCCGCCTACCTGCTGCCGCGGCTAGTCGGGCTTGGGCACGCGACGCGCCTGCTCATGCTCGGCGACACGATCTCCGCCGACGAGGCAATGCGCATCGGGCTGATCTCGTCCCTGGTCGAGGACGCCGGGTTCGACGAGGCGGTCGGCACGCTCGCGGGCCGGCTGGCGTCCGGGCCGGTCCAGGCCTACGCGCAGACCAAGGCGCTGCTGGCCAGGGAGCAGGACATGAGCCTGTCCGCCGCCCTGGAGCTCGAGGCCATGACGCAGGCGCTGCTGATGAAGGGGCAGGACTACGCGGAGTTCCACGCGGCGTTCAACGCCGGCCGCGAGCCGCAGTGGCGGGGAGGCTGACCGATATGGACAGCCCGGCACGGCCGGACCCGGCACCGTCTGGCCCGGCACCGTCTGGCCCGGCACCGTCTGGCCCGGCACCGTCTGGCCCGGCACCGTCTGGCCCGGCACCGTCTGGCCCGGCACCGTCCGGCCCGGCACCGTCTGGCCCGGCCGCGAGCGCCCGCCGCAGCCCGGAATGGCACCCGCTCCAGGTCATCTACCTGGCCGCGGCGGCGATCGTCCTGTTCGTCGTCACGTTCTGGGCGGCCCTGGGCCAGCCTCCGCTCAGCGGGACGAACATCGAGTGGGTGCTCGGCTTCCTGCTCGCCGGCCTGGTCAACCTCGGCCTCGGCACCCTCGCCGGCGGCGCGGTCATCGAATGGCGGCACCCCACGTGGAGCCGTCTCGGCCTGGCGGACCACATCGTCATGGCCGTCGCGCTGGTCGTGCTGGCGGCGGCCGACGCGGGCTTCGCCTGGTGGCTGTTCTCCTCGACCACCGGGTTCTCCCGCTGGGGCTTCCTCATCCTGGCGCTGGCCGCCGTCGCGGTAGGCGCCTGGTCCGTGTGGCGCCCGCTGCCCCTGCCGTTCCTGCGGTCGGCGCGGGCGCTCTGGCCGCACCACGACGAGCTGGCCCCTGCCGATGAGGACTGGGAGCCCTTCACGCCCTTGTCGATCCTGCTCGGCACCGCGCTCGGGGTGGCCGTGGCGATCGGGTACCTGGGCCTTTCGGCCTGGTTCGAGAACTCCGAGGTGCCGGAGGGAAACCCGTTGCCCGCGGCGCTGACGGGCATTTCCGGCGACTATCTCGCCCTCGGGGATTCCTACTCGGCGGGATTGGGCCTGCCGCCGTACGCCCCGGACACGATCGCGACCGAATGCGACCGGTCGGTGAGTTCCGCCTACCCGGATCTGCTGTTCGCGCTCCTGCACAAGCAAGACCCCAGTGCCACGTTCACCTTCAGCGCGTGTTCCGGAATCCTGACGGGCGAGATTCTCGGCGGGACCTACACCCCGGCCGGGCTGATCCCGCCGCAGGTCAGCGGGACGGTCCAGCCGTCGGTCGGCCTCGTCACGATCACGATCGGCGGCAACGACGCCATCTTCTCCGACATCGTCGAGACCTGCCTGATCTCCGGAGATTGCGCGGACGAGGAATTCCCGCCCGCGGGCGTCCAGGAGCTGACGGCGACGCCCGTTCCGCGGGGGCTACTGCTGACCCAGTGGGGCCCGGGGACGATCGAGGCAATCGGGAATTCCGACGCGGTGATCTTCACCGCCCTGCGGCACGACTTCCCGAATGCTCGCATCATCGTCGTCGGCTATCCGTATCTGTTCCCGGATCAGCCCGCGCCCGGCTTCCCGTTTTACCCGCCGCTATGCGCGAGCATACTGAACCGCTTGAGCGTTACCGAACGGGATGGCCTAAGGACCCTGCAAGACGAATTCAACGATCGCGCCTACGAGGAAGCCGTCGCCGCCGGGATCGAGTTCGTTTCACCCGACGCGATCTGGAACCACCATGAGCCATGCGGATCCAGCGGCCAGTATACGAATTCCATAAAGCCGTACCTTACTTTTCCCGTCTCCGTCAACGGCGGCTCGTTCCACCCGAACGCCGCGGGCCAGGAAACGCTCGCGGCCCTCGTCGCGTGCTATCTGGATGAATATCGCCAGCCTCCTCATCCGTTTGCCGCCGCCGGTTCCCATACCATCACGATTCCGGCATCCCGGCTGGTCAGTCCGGCTCAGCTCGGCCTGGCCCCCGCCCCGGGCCTGAACTCGGTACCCGGCGCGGGCGCGATTAACGGCTGCTGATCCGTGACGACGCGAATGCGTCGGGTAAGGAACTAACGGAGCGCAGACGTGAACGGCAAGCGGGCCGGGCGGGGGTAAGCCGGACCCTAGAATGGCAACTCCGCACGCCCGGCGTTACCAAGACGATATGATCACGGCGCGTGGCCGGCACCCGTAGCCAGCCCCATTGAACGACCCGTATGGAGATCTTCCCGTGACACCAGGACCGGCTCGCCCTGGCGGGCGGCGCGGCTGGCCGGGCGTGCTGCTTGTCGTGGTGCTGTCGCTGGTCATGGTGCTCGGGGCCGTGACGGTGGTGGGCGAAGCCGTGACCGTCATCGGCGGAGCCCTGGGGCAGGCCGCCGGGAACCTGGCCGGGCCCGTGGTCGGTGCCCAGCCGCCAGCCCCGCAGTCGTGCGGCAAGGCGGTCGGGCCCTTCACCGTGCACGGGACCCGGGTGCTCGGCGCGGACGGCAAGCTGTTCGTCTCGTACGGGATCACGGTGCCCGATATGCAGGGACCGCACTGGGCGGATTTCGTCAGCCTGGACCTGGAGAAGATCGCGGCGATTGCCGACGACTGGTGCGCCAACACGGTCCGGCTCCAGCTGGACCAGGACAACCTCATCGGACCGAACGGGACCAGCTTCAACGAGGAGTACCTGAAGGCGATCGAGGCCGAGGTCTCGGAGGCCGAGAGCGACGGGCTGGTCGTGGTGCTCAACGATTCGACCGAGTTCGCGCCGAACGAAGACTCCCTCTTCCAGCGGGGCCCGACACTGACCACCGAGACCTGGTGGAAGGACATGGCTGCCCTCTACGGCAAGGACCCGCAGGTGGTCTTCGACCTATTCAACGAGCCGCGGATGTATCACCCCGGCATGTCACTGGCCGAGAAGTGGGGGTTGTGGCACAGCGGCGGCACCTTCGCGGGCGTAAGCTATCCCATCGGGATGGCACAGCTGGCCGCCTACGTACGGGATACCCTCGGCGCGCGGAACCTGTTCTGGGTAGAGGGCCCGCGCTACTCACTCGGCTTCGCCGGCATGGTGCAGGAGCATGCCCAGCTGCACGTCAGCGGGGTCGTGTACGCCAACCACCACACGATAGGCGCGATCAACCCGAACGTCTGGTACGCCGAGTTCGGCTACCTGGTCGTCGACGGCATCGGGCCGGTGGTGGAAGGCGAGTGGACGAACTACGAGCCGGATCGGCAGAAGTCCTACCGCCCGGCCCCGGGTTCCTGCTGGCCCGACGCGCCCACGATGATTCCCGCCTTCCTGAATTACCTGTACGAGCACGGCATCGGCCTGGACGCTTACCAGCTCCAGCCGGGCTACCTGATCAAGTCCTGGGACAACATGGGCGACCCCACCACCATCAACCCGCGCACCTATAGCTGCCTGCAGAACTCCGAGCCCCAGCCCGGCCAGGGCGCCGGCCAACTGCTCATGGACTGGTTCATCAAGCACAACAGCTGATGGTTCAGCCTGCGGCAGTTCAGCCCCGGTCAGCCCCGTGATTCAGTGGCGGGCTGGAGCATCGCGGTGATGTCGTCCACTAGGTCGGGCTGTCCGGCGGCCACCCGGATCACGAGGTCGTAGGCACCGTCGTCGGTCAGGGTGAGCCGCCGGCCGTTGAGGCCGTAGAACGCGATTACCGCAGCCAGCGCAAGCCTCTTGTTACCGTCCACCAGGGCGTGATTACGGGCCAGCGAGTGCAGCAGGGCGGCGGCCTTGGCGTCGGGCGCCGGGTAGGCGTCCTTGCCGAAAGCCGTCGCCTGGGGACGGGCGAGGGCGGCCTCGAGCAAGCCGTAATCGCGCACGACGAACCTGGTCCCGAGGGTGCGCTCGGCCACGTAGAGCAACTCGGGCAGGGTCAGGAAGATCACTGACCGAGCCGCTCCAGGGCCTCGGCGTAGCGCGGCAGCTCTTCATCAAGCACGCGGTCAAGCAGTTCGGCGCGGCTATGGTTCTCGACGTACTCCCTGATCGCCTGCCGGGCCACCTCCTGCATGGACCGCCGCTCGAGCTGGGCCCGCCGGCGTAGCGTGGTAAACCTGACGAGCACCGCTCCCGCGCCTGATCTGACACGTACCCGCTCCCGCGCGTGATCTGACACGCACCCGCTCCGCCGCCGGATCTGACACGCACCCGCTCCGCCGGCACAATGTGTGGATGGAACTGGATGGGGCTTGGCAGCGCGCCCTGGAGCAGGCCTGGCAGAGCTACCTGGCCGGGACGACGCCGGTAGGTGCCGTGGTGGTCGACTCGGTCGGTGACATCGTCGCCGAAGGCCGCGGCCGGCGCTATGAGAACGCAGCTGGCGGCCGCCAGCTGGCCTACTGCCACATCGCCCACGCCGAGGTCAACGCGCTGGCCCTGCTCCCGCCGGGGCGCCACTACGAAGACCACGTCCTGCTGACTACCCTCGAGCCGTGCTGCATGTGCGTGGGGGCGGCGGTCCAGGCCACCTTCACCCGGCTGCACTTCGCCGGCTGCGACCCCTATGCGGGAGCGTCGGGGCTGGTGGTGGACACGCCGCAGGCCCGCAGGCGCCCTCTGGCGGTCACCGGTCCGCTGCCCGGCCTCCCCGGCCGGTTCGCCGAGCTACTGCACGTCCGCTGGCTGCTGGACTTCCGTGCCGCCGAGCCCGTCATCGACGTACAGCGCCGCGCCCTCCCCGAGATCTACCAGGTAGCGGTGGACCCGGTAATCAACGGCCTGTTCGGCCAGTTCAGAGCCGACTCTGCCACCCTGGAAGATGCGATGGCGGCCTCGCGGGAGCTGCTCCGCGTCTAGCCCCGCCGGTTCGGACCGGCGGCCTATGAGGCCGGAACCACCGAGGCGTTGTACCTGGCCCATATCTCGTTGGCGGGAATACCGGTCTGGCTGTGCAGGGCGGTGATGAGCTCGTCGATCTCCGGCGTCATCACAGCCAGGACCCGCGTCTGGCCCGGCCCCCGGTTGGCGAAGGTATGCACCGTCCCGGCTGGGATGAACGCCAGGTTCCCGGCCGCCAGCGTCCGCCGCTCCTCCCCCTCCAGCACCTCGAGTACGCCGTCAAGCACGTAGAAGGCCTCATCGGACCCGTGGTGCACGTGAGGCGGCGCCTGATCACCCGGGTAAGGCTCCAGATTCCATTCCCTGATGACGAAGTCAGCCACGGTAAGCAGACTACTCGTGCGGGTTGAGCGCAGCCTGGTGCGCGTAGCCCGGAATTATCCGGGAGGATTCGGGCTTGCGGGAGGATCCGGGGTACTGGAGTGCACCGGATCAACCACGAAGCCCGGATCAACCCCAGAAACCGGAGCCACCGGCGGCACCGCGTTCAAGCTGCCACGTCCCGCAAGTTTCAGCAGCCTCCGTAGCCCCTTGCGCACCAGAAGATCATGGAAGTTCCGTGCTCCGTGGAAGATTTAGGGGACTATAGCCCCCCGGATCCTCCACGAAGCGCGAAACTTCCACGCAAAATCGGCCTGCAGCCGGATCGTCGTCTCGATAGTCAGGCGGCGGCTGTTTTCACAGTTGGCATACGGCTCTGGGATGCACCGGATCCTCCCGAGAACCCTAATGCTCCCGCAAAAATAAGGTCTGAAGCGAGCAAAGTGTCGCGTGGGACTGCTGCGCCTGGACCGCAAACCGGCGGTGAGCCGTGCTGCGGCGTGAGGATCAGAAGCCCGTGCTGGTGATCGGGTCAAGGCCGATCGTCATCGGGCCGGGCTGCGAGACTACTCGGGCGCTCCGGCCCTGAGACGATGGACCGGTGCGCGTAACCAGACTTGTCACGCCCGATGATGCGCCGGTGCTGGCGAAACTGCTGCAGGCCAACCGCGGCTTCCTGGCGCCATGGGAGCCGGTCCGGGACGATGACTACTTCACCGTCGAAGGCCAGCGCGCCGTCATCCGGTCTGCCCTCCAGCGGTACGAGCAGGGAACCACCGTGCCATCCGTGATCATCGACGAGTCCGACCGCGTCGTCGGCCGCATCACGCTGAACGACATCGTGCGAGGCCCGTTCCAGTCGTGCCACCTCGGCTACTGGCTGAGCGCCGCCGCCAACGGGCGCGGCCTGGCCACCGCGGCCGTGCGCGAGATCATCCGGGTGGCTTTCGAGGAGCTCGGGCTGCACCGGATCCAGGCCGGAACCCTGCTGCACAACGTCAGGTCGCAGCGCGTCCTGGAACGCAACGGGTTCGTACGTTTCGGCGTGGCGCCCACCTACCTCAACATCGCGGGCAAATGGCAGGACCACGCCCTGTACCAGATCGTGGACGAGCACTGATCCCGCACCGCCTGGACCGTGGACGACGACAGGGCCAGGGTCAGCGGTACAGCTCTTGGCTGCCCTCCACGCGGGACTCGCGTCAGGAAACCCTCAGCGGTACAGCTCGCGGGCGATGATGGTGCGCTGGACCTCGGAGGCGCCCTCGTAGATGCGCGGGGCGCGGACCTCGCGGTACAGGTGCTCGAGCAGGTGGCCCTGGCGCAGCGCGCGCGCTCCGTGGATCTGGACCGCGGCGTCCACCACGAACTGGGCGGTCTCGGTCGCGAACAGCTTGGCCATCGCGGATTTCGCGGCGAGTCCACGCCCGCCTTTCCGGCCCCCGGCGCCGCCCGCGTCGTACGCCGCCGCGGCCGCGTACACCAGCAGCCGGGCGGCCTCGGTCCGCGTGGCCATCTCGGCCAGCAGGTGCGACACGGCCTGCTGGTCCTTCAGCGGCCTGCCGAACGCGGTCCGGGTCCCCGCGTGCTCCACCGCCGCGTCGACGGCGGCCTGGGCCATGCCGACCGCGAACGCCCCCACGCTGGGCCGGAACAGGTCCAGCGTGCGCATCGCGACCGCGAAGCCTCGGTCCAGCTCACCCAGGAGCTCGGTCGCCTCGACGCGGACGCCGTCGAAGGTCAGGCTGCCGATCGGATGCGGGCTGATCATGTCCAGGTGCTCGCCGCTCAGCCCGGGCCGGTCGCCGGGGACGGCGAAGGCGCTCACCCCGCGGGCACCGGCGCCGAGGGTGGTCCGGGCGAAGACGGTGTAGACGTCGGCCTCCGGCGCGTTGGAGATCCAGAGCTTTTCCCCGGTCAGCCGCCAGCCGTCCCCGTCAGGCTCCGCGGTCAGCCGCAGCGCGCCGGCGTCGGAGCCGGCTTCTGGCTCGGTGAGGGCGAACGCCGGCACGGCGTCACCGGCGGCGACCGCGGGCAGCCAGCGCCGGACGACTTCTATGTGCCCGGACTGCAGGATGGGGTAGGAGCCCAGGCCCTGGAGCGCGAGCGCGGTCTCCGCCTCCGTGCTCTGGGTGGCCAGCGACTCCCTGAGCAGGCACAGGTCCAGCGCGGCCGCCTCGCGGGACTCCGTATCGACCGCGCTCCCGCCGTACAGTCGCGCCAGCAGCCCTAGGTCGCCCATCACCTTGACCAGCTCGCGGTTCACCCGGCCAGGCGCCCCGGCCTCCGCGACCGGCCGCAGGTGCCCGGCGGCGATGGCGCGGACCTGCTCGGCGAAGGCTTGTTGCGCCGCGGTCAGCGCGAAGGCGGTCACCCGGCGCCCTGCGCGCCCGATGCCTGCGGCGCGACGCTCGCCGCGGCCTCGCCGTCGCGTCCCGGCCGCCAGCGCGCGTGCGCGGTCTGCGGCTCCCCGGACCTGATCAGCTCAAGGCGCGGCCTCGGCTCGTCCATGCGGCCGGCCTGCGGCCTGCGGCTGCCCGCCGCGAACGGGTGGGGCCAGACGGCGCCGGGCCCGGCGTAGCCCTGCTCGGCGGCGGCGTGCAGCGTCCAGTTCGGGTCGTACAGGTGCGTCCGGCCGAGCGCGCACAGGTCGGCGCGGCCGGCCAGGATGATCGAGTTCACGTCGTCGTAGGAGGAGATCGCGCCGACCGCGATCACGGCGATGCCGTACTTGCGGCCGATCTCGTTGCGGATCCGGTCGGCGAACGGCGTCTGGTAGCTGCGGCCGAACGCCGGGGCCTCCTCGCTGACCACCTGCCCGGTCGACACGTCGATCCCGTCCGCGCCGTGCTCGGCGAAGGCCCGGGCGATCTCGACCGCCTGGTCAACGTCCACGCCGCCCGGGTGCCAGTCGGTGGCGGAGACCCGCACGGTCATCGGCCGGTCCTGCGGCCACACCGCGCGGACCGCGTCGAAGACCTCGAGCGGGTAGCGGAGCCGGGCGGCCAGCGATCCACCGTAGCGGTCGGTCCGCTGGTTGGTGAGCGGCGACAGGAAGGAGGACAGCAGGTAGCCGTGCGCGCAGTGCAGCTCGAGCAGGTCGAAGCCCGCCCGGGCGGCCGCGCGGGCCGCGGCGGTGAACTGGTCCTTGATCTGGACCATGTCGTCCCCGGTCAGCTCACGCGGCGTCTGGCTCTGGGCCGCGTAGGGAACGGGGGAGGGGCCGCAGACCTCCCAGTTGCCGTCGGGAAGGGGATCGTCCATACCCTCCCACATCAGCCTGGTCGAGCCCTTGCGGCCGGAATGCCCGAGCTGGATGCCGATCTTCGCCCGGCTGTGATCGTGGACGAAGTTCGTGATGCGGCGCCACGAGTCTTCCTGCCCGGCGGTGTAGATCCCGGTGCACCCCGGCGTGATCCGGCCGGCGGGCGAGACGCAGACCATCTCGGTCATCACGAGCCCGGCACCGCCCAGCGCCTTGCTGCCCAGGTGGGCCAGGTGGAAGTCGCCCGGCACGCCGTCTGCGGCCGAGTACATGTCCATCGGGGAGACGATCACCCGGTTGGCCAGCTCCAGGCGGCCGAGGCGGAACGGCTGGAACATCGGCGGGCAGGGCGGCGAGGGGTCCGCGCCGCTGTCCTGGCTGGAGCCGAACCACCGGTCCATGCCGGCCACGAACTCCGGGTCGCGCAGCCTGAGGTTGTCGTAGGTGACCCGCCGGCTGCGGGTCATGATGTTGAACGCGAACTGGTGCGGATCCTGGCCGGCGTAGTGGCCGATGTTCTCGAACCACTCCAGGCTGGCCTGGGCGGCGCGCTGGGTGGAGGCGACCACCGGCCTGCGCTCCTCCTCGTAGGCGGCCAGGGCTCCAGCCACATCCCGGTCGGCCTGCTCGTGCAGGCAGGCGGCCAGGGCGAGGGCGTCCTCCATCGCGAGCTTGGTTCCCGAGCCGATGGAGAAGTGCGCGGTGTGCGCGGCATCGCCGAGCAGCACCACGTTCTCGTGCCGCCACGTGGCACAGCGGATGGTACCGAAGCTGATCCACCTGGAGTTGTTGCCGACCAGCTCGTGTCCGTCGACGATGTCGGCGCACAAATCCCCGATCCGCTCGATGGACTGCTCGTCGCTGCGGCCCGGCGCGAATCCCTCGGCCAGAGCGGCGAACTCGCCGAACCCGGCTCGCTGCCAGACGTCTTCGTGCATCTCCAGGATGAAGGTGCTGGCCTGGTCGCTGTACGGGTAGCCGTGTACCTGCATGACCCCGGACGGGGTGTCCAGGACGTAGAACTTGAACGCGTCGAAGACCAGGTCGGTACCGAGCCAGATGTACTTGCAGCGCCTGCGCTCCAGGTCGGGCACGAACGTCCCGGCGAACCGCGCCCGGGTCGCGGAGTTCATCCCGTCCGCGGCCACCACGAGATCATGGCTGGCCGCCAGCAGTGCCGCGTCCGGCGCCTCGGCGTGGAACAGGACCTGCACGCCGAGTTCCGCGCAGCGCGCCTGCAGGATGGCCAGCAGGCGCTTGCGGCTCATCGCGGCGAACCCGTGCCCGCCTGAGGTGGACGTCGTGCCGCGGAAGTGCACGTCGATGTCGTCCCAGCGGGCGAATTCGCGGCGCATGGCGCGGAAAATCTCAAGGTCGGCGTGCTCGATGCCGCCGAGCGTCTCATCGGAAAACACCACGCCGAACCCGAAGGTGTCGTCGGCCGCGTTACGCTCCCAGACCGTGATCTCATGGCGGGCGTCAAGCTGCTTTGCCAGAGCCGCGAAGTAGAGGCCGCCGGGCCCGCCGCCAAGCACCGCGATCCGCACCGCGACCGCTCCTTCCGTTCCGGCCCGGGCAAGCCTCCTGCTTCCCGCCGCCCGTATCCCGCCCGTAAACCGGATCATATGGCGGTAATTACACGATCGTCAAGAACACGCTATACCGCTTGCTGGGATCGCCAGTACATGCCAAGCGCATGAAACGATGCTGACTCGGCGTCGGCCGGGCGATCACAGATTCACCGTGGCTTCGATGGACCGCCGGCGGGCAGGCTGCCTGGTGGCAGAGTTGAGCACGCGCGTCTTTGTCGCCGGCGGCTGCTGCCCAGATGATCTCGGTCATCACGTCAGGCAGCACAAGCAACTAGTACCGAGAGGTGAACCTTGATGGGACTCGTCGCGGAGACCACGGCCGGGAAGGTATGCGGGACCGAGGTCGAGGACGGCGTGCTCATCTGGCGCGGCATCCCGTACGCCGCTGCCCCGGTGGGCCCGTTGAGGTGGCGGCTGCCGCAGCCACCGGAGTCGTGGAGCGGAGTGCGGGACGCTACCGGGTGGGGCGCGCCTTCCGTGCAGCCCCCGATGCCGGGCGGTGACCTGGTCGGCGCGCCGGTGAGCCCGCCCCCGCCTCCGCCCGCGGAGGACTGCCTGTTCGTCAACGTCACGGCTCCGGCTGACGCGCAGGAGCGGCCCGTGCTGGTGTGGCTGCATGGCGGCGGCTACCAGATCGGCAGCGGCACCGACATAGCCGGCGCCGGGATCGCCTTCGCCCAGAGCCACGGCGTGGTGGTGGTGACCTTCAACTACCGGCTGGGTGCCCTGGGCTTCCTCAGCCTGGACGGTGAGGAAACCACCGGGGCCTACGGCCTGCACGACCAGATCGCGCTGCTGCGCTGGGTCCGGGAGAACATCGCGTCCTTCGGCGGTGACCCCGGGCAGGTGACGATCTACGGCGTGTCGGCCGGTGCCAAGTCGGTGGGCAACCTGATGGGATCGCCGCTCGCGCGTGGGCTTTTCCGCCGCGCCGCCTCCTCCAGCGGCGGCGCCGAGTACGTGGCTACTCCGCAGCAGTCTGCCGCCGTGGCCCGCCGGTTCTTCAGAGAACTCGGCACCGGAGGCGGACCGCTGCGCGAGGTATCTGCCCAGGATGTGCTTCACGCTCAGCAGGCCATCGCGGACGGGATCTGCGGCACCTGGGTGTGGCGCCCGGCGATCGACGGCCTGGCCCTGAACCGCCGTCCCGTCGACGCCATCGCCGCCGGAGAGGCCGCTGGTATCGCCCTGCTCGCCGAGCACTGCATCGACGAGTGCGGCCTTTACCAGCTCATGGAGCCGGACAGCGCGGACCAGGCCGACCGCGTCCTGGAAGACTACTTCGGGACGGCGGGACGCAATGACATCCTCGCCGCCTACGCGGCTGCCCGCCCGCATGCCGCGGACGACCCCCGGCAGCTCCGGATCGACATCATGACCGACGAGCGCTACGCGATCCCCACCACACGGCTCGCCGACGCCCAGAGCACCCATGCCCCGGTATGGCGGTCACGCTTCGACGGCCCGCTCACCGGCCTGCCCGCGCAGATCGCTCACGGCCGAGCACGGCCCGCCTTCCACGGCTCGGACACACCGCTGGTCTGGAACGGGGGCTCAGGGGTAGCAGATCAGCTCCACAACGCGTGGGGCGCCTTCATCACTGGCGGCAATCCGCTGGCGGCAGGCCTGCCCCCGTGGCCGGAATACACCCCAGCGGAGCGGCTCACCATGATCTTCGCGGCCGACGGCGCCCACGTCGAGCCCGACCCGGACGCCGCGCGGCGCACGGCGTGGGACGGCCGCGACTGGCAGCCCGGCACCTGGTATCAGGTCGACGGCATCTGACCGCTAACTCAGAGGTTCACCCTGGCCTCGATGGTCAGCTGACGATTCGGCCGGACGTGCTGTGGCCCCGAGCCCCGATACCGGACCCTGCCGCGGTGCTAGACGGTACTAGGGTGCGCTCATGACGGTGGAGCGGATCAACCCGGAGGAACTCGGACGGCCCTCAGGCTTCTCGCACGCGGTGTCCGCGCCAGCCGGCCGGCTGGTGTTCCTGGCCGGGCAGGTCGGGACCGGCGGGGACGGGAAGGTCGTCAGCGGCGGCGTCGTGGCGCAGTTCGAGCAGGCGCTGGCCAACCTGCTTGCCGCGCTGGCCGCGGCGGGCGGGCAGCCGGGGGATCTGGTCAGCGTGACGCTGTACATCACCGATCTCGAGGACTACCAGGCACACGCCCGCGAGATCGGCGCTCTCTGGCGCAAGCTGGCCGGCGCGCAGTACCCGGCGATGGCGGGCGTGGGCGTGACGCGGCTGTGGGATCCCGCGGCGCAGGTGGAGATCCAGGGCATGGCCGTAGTTACCCGCTGATGACCTGCCTGACGTAGGCCCGGGCGGGCTCCTCGAGCAGTGACCGCAGGGTGAAGAACGCCTCAGCGGCCCGGATGCCGATCCACCCCGGGGGGAGCAGTTCGGCGGGCAGGCCAGGGTCGGAATACGGCAGCCGTCGCCAGTCGGTCAGCGCGCGCACGTAGTCGGCAAAAGCCTCCCGCCCGCCTACCGCACCATCCCCGCCGACTGCACCGGCCCCGCCTACCGCACCATCCCCGCCGACTGCACCGGCCCCGCCTACCGCACCATCCCCGCCGACTGCACCGGCCCCGCCTACCGCACCATCCCCGCCGACTGCACCGGCCCCGCCGGCCTCCCCGGCCTGTTCCCAGCGCCGCAGCGCGGGCTCATACGCCCCGATGAACGCCTCGTACAGGCGTTCAAGCTCGTCCAGGTCCCACCACTCGCGGATCTTCCCCGCCAGGTCGCCGAACGCCCGGTGGTCCGCCCGGAACAGGTCCGCGTACCGGTCGAGCCCGAGCCGCCGCAGCGTCTCGGCGGTCGCGTCGTCCGGATAAGCCGGCACGATCCACACCCCTGGCGCGACCGTCCCGAACCCGAGCCCGGCCAGCTCAGAGCGCAGCACGTGCCGCTGCTGACGCTGGGTTTCCGGCACCGAGAACACCGCGAGCACCCAGCCGTCGGCGAGCGCCGCCCGGCGCTTCCGGAAGATCCGCGCGTCGCCTTCGCTGAGGATGGCCAGAGCCTGGGGCGAAAGCTCGTAGCCCGCCGATCCGTCGTGCCGCCGCGACTGGAGCATCCCCCGCCGCTTGAGCCGCGAGATCGCCGAGCGTACGGCGGGCTCCTCCACGCCCAGGTCGGCGAGTAGCCGGATGAGCACCGCGACGGACAGCCAGCCACCCGAAGACCTGGCGTACAGCCCGTAGATGGTGAGGATCAGGTGCCGTAGCCGGGCCGACGGCGGGCTGACACCGCCGCCAAGATCATTCGCTTCCGCTACGGCCGTCACTGCCTCACGATATCAGCGACTGGCAAGCTCGCCTCCGGCCGGACAGCGAGGTCAGCTCCCGGCGAGCCCTTCGGCCAGATCCCGCTGCCGCTCCCATAGCTCGGCGGGCAGGTGATCGCCGAACATCGCAAAGAACTCCGGCATGCGCTCGGCCTCGCGCTTCCACGCCTCGGCGTCCATCGTGAGCAGCAGGTCCAGGTCGGCCTGGCTGAGGTCAAGACCCTCGGTGTCCAGCGCGCCCGGCGCGGGCAGGTAGCCGATCGGGGTGCGGACGGCACCGACGTCGCCGGTCAGCCGCTGGACGATCCACTTCAGCACCCGCGAGTTCTCGCCGAAGCCGGGCCACACGAACCGGCCGCTGGCGTCCTTGCGGAACCAGTTGACGTAGAACACCCGCGGCAGGTCGCTCGCCTCGGCGCCCTTGCCGAGCTTCAGCCAGTGCCCGAAGTAGTCGCCCATGTTGTAGCCGCAGAACGGGAGCATCGCGAACGGGTCGTGCCGAAGCTCGCCGACGGTGCCCTCGGCCGCGGCGGTTTTCTCGGAGGCGACGTTGGCCCCGAGGAACACCCCGTGCTCCCAGTCGAAGGACTCAATCACGAGCGGCACCGTCGAAGCCCGCCGGCCGCCGAACAGGATCGCCGAGATCGGCACGCCCGCGGGGTCATCCCACTCCGGTGCGATGATCGGGCACTGATCGGCGGGCGTGGTGAACCGGGCGTTGGGGTGCGCCGCGGGCTCGGGGGAGCCCGGGGTCCAGTCCCGGCCCTTCCAGTCGATCAGGTGCCCGGGCGGCTCCTCGGTCAGGCCTTCCCACCACACGTCGCCGTCGTCGGTCAGGGCGACGTTGGTGAAGATGCTGTTCCCCCACATGGCCTTGACCGCGTTGGCGTTGGTCTTCAGGCCCGTGCCCGGCGCCACGCCGAAGAACCCGGCCTCCGGGTTGATCGCGTACAGCCGCCCGTCTGACCCGAACCGCATCCAGCAGATGTCATCGCCGATCGTCTCGGCCTTCCAGCCGGGCATCGTCGGTGCGATCATGGCCAGGTTGGTCTTGCCGCACGCGGAGGGGAAGGCTCCCGCGATGTACTTCGCCTCCCCGGACGGGGGAGTGAGCTTGAGGATGAGCATGTGCTCGGCCAGCCAGCCCTCGTCCCTGGCCATGACCGAGGCGATCCGCAGCGCGTAGCACTTCTTGCCGAGCAGCGCGTTCCCGCCGTATCCGGAGCCGTACGACCAGATCTCCCTGGTCTCGGGGAAGTGGGAGATGTACTTGACCGGGTTGCAGGGCCACGGAACGTCCGCCTGACCCGGCTCGAGCGGGGCGCCGACCGAGTGAACGGCCCGGACGAACGACCCGGTCTCCTCGATCGCGCGCAGCGCCGGCGTTCCCATCCTGGTCATGATCCGCATCGACACCGCCACGTAGGGCGAGTCGGTGATCTCCACGCCGAGCTGGGCGATGCTGCTGCCGATCGGGCCCATGGAGAAGGGGATCACGTACATGACGCGGCCGCGCATGCAGCCGTCGAAGATCCCCGCGAACGTCTGGCGCATCTCGGCAGGAGCGATCCAGTTGTTGGTCGGGCCCGCGTCCTCTTCCTTCTCGGCGCAGATGAACGTCCGGTCCTCGACGCGCGCGACGTCGCTCGGGTCGGACGCGCAGTAGAAGCTGTTCGGGCGCAGGTCGGGATTCAGCCGCGTGAAGGTCCCGTTCTCGACCAGCAGGGTGGTCAGCCGCTCCCATTCGTCCTGCGAGCCGTCGCACCACACGACGTCGTCGGGCTTGGTCAGGTCCGCGATCTCGCGCACCCACTTGGCTAGCTCCGGAAGGCTCGTCTCAGCCTGGTCACCGGCAACGTCTGCGCTCAACATCGTCATCTCTCCTGGGTAGGACCGGCGGGCGCGGCAACACCCGTGGTGGTCCTGGCCGATGGTTTACCGAACAAGCCCGATCCAGACAAAGTACAGTCTGGCCGGCAGCGGACAGAAACAGGGTCTGACCTCCCACGTTATCTGCGTCACAAACCTGCACGGGACTTAGACGGCCGCGCCGGGGCGAGGCGCGCTGGTCGCCCAGCGGATGGTCTGGACCACCGCGAGGCCCGCGGGACGGACCAGCAGCGTCTCGGTCACCGGCAGGCGCGGCAGCCAGAGCAGCCGCCGCGCCCAGCCCGGTAGCAGCGAGACCGCGGCCGCGGCCAGCGCTCCGTACGCAGGAAGGGCGACCGCCGGGAGCGGCGGTCGCAGCAGCAGGAACCGGGCGGCCTCCCGCGATTGCGGGGTAGCAGCGAGCTCGGGGCGGTAACCAGCGATCCGTTCGGTCAGCTCGGTTTGGGTACGAGGCGGGTCAGGCACGCCGAGCGCCGCGCCGATCATGGCCATGTCGGTGACGTAGGCGTCGCGCCCGGCCTGGTCGAGCGGTTTACTGCCGAAACGGCAGTGCGCGGCGAGGAAGCTGTCCACCTCGGCGAGGTGGACCCAGGTCAGCAGGTGCGGGTCGGTGGCCGCGTACGGCCGCCCGTCGGGCGCGGTCCCGGTCACCCGTTCGTGAACCGCCCGGACCCGCGCGATCGCCTCGCGTGCGTCGCTTTCCTGACCGAACGTGGTGACGCCCACGAAGTGGCCGGTCCGCTGCAGCCGTCCCCACGGATCCCTGCGGTAATCGGAGTGCTCGGCTATCGCCGCCATGGCCAGCGGGTGCAGCGATTGCAGCAGCAAGGCGCGGATCCCGCCGACGAACAGCGACGCATCGCCGTGCACGCGGCGGATCGGCCGGTCCTCGGCGAACCACCGCCCGCCCGACGCGGGCAGCGGCGCCCGGGTCGTCCGTCCGCGCGAGGCGTCCCGCGGCCCCGCCACGAGTTCGAAGATCGCCGCGCCGATCCGTCCGCGAACCAGGTCGGCCGGGCTCTGGGCTCCCACAGTCCTTATATTCCCGAACGAGAAGTGGTGCACGCCCCAGCCGGGCTACCCGGCCCGGGTGGATTACCCCTTGACCGTCGTGTGCCCAGGAACGAAGCCGTGCCCGGTCCACTTCCACACCGTGTAAGCGCGTCCGGTGGGACAGCAGTCCGGGTTCATCGGCGCGTACCAGTACTCGGTCGTGGCGATGTGCCCGGCGGTGTCGATGTTGCTGACCGAGATATAGGGGATGTGCCCGCCCGTCTTCGGGAAGTACGTGGGCGTGAGGGTCCCGAGCCAGTGCACCGTGCCGCCGGGGCTGTCGAACACGAAGACGCCCTCGGATAGCTGGCTCGCCGCCGTGCCGTTAGGGATAGAGCAGAAGACCACGATTGTGGTCACCGGCAGTCCGGGCTCGAGATCACCGTGCGTGACCTGGGTCGAATACGCCTGAACCGGGCGGCCGAAACCGCTGTGGTACGACCCGGAAATGCCGTTGTGCAACCGGATGGACCCGTTTACCTTGCACAACTGGCCGGGGATCGTCACGTCGCCCCAGTTCACCCGCGGCGTCACCGTGGCGCGCGCAGGCCCAGCCCGGTGCAGCAACGCGAAACCGCTGGTCGCGGCGATGGTCGCCAGCACCACCGACACCACCATGATCAACCTGATGTGCTTCACCCTGACGCTCCCTGGTCCAGGCCCTCACCGACCGGGCCTCAGTCCTTAGACGACGTCGAAGTCCGCCGGTTGTACGTCGCGATCAGCCCCGCGGTCATGTAGCCGGAAAGTTACCGTATGCGTGAAACCGTCCAACCGCGCGCTCCGTCCCATGCGCATGAAGAAGGATCTGATGCGCCGGACGTACCTGCTCCGGGCGGCCGGGCTAGTCGGTGTTACCGCACTCGCGGCGGCGGGCTGCGGGTCGCCTGCGCCGCCGTCCCCGCCGGCGCCGGTCATCGCTCACGGCGTGGCGCTGCGGGAACCTCTGGTGGACCCGCAGCCCTTCGGCGCGGCGGACACCGCGTTCGGGCTGGACATGCTGGGCGCCTGGTGCCAGGCGGACCCGCGGTCCAACCTGGTGCTGTCACCGTCCAGCCTGGCCAGCGGGCTCGGCATGGCGTACCTCGGGGCCCGCGGCGGCACCGCCGCGGCCATGGCTGCCGTGCTGCACCTGCCCGCCACAAGCGGCCAGGCTCTCGAGGCCGGCCTGCAGGCGCGGTCGACCGCGCTGCGCGGCCTGGATAGCCCGGGGGTGACCGTCAACGCCAGCGACCAGGTGTGGGCCGACCCCACGCTGACCACGCTGCCCAGCTACCTGAACGCCGTGGCCACCGCCTACGACGCAGGCGTCGCGAAGGCGCCGCTGCTGAGCAACCCCAACCGGGCCGTCAGCGAGATCGACCAGGCGATCGCCGCCGCGACCCAGGGGCAGATCCCGCAGTTGCTCACCCCCGGCTCACTGAACGACATCGGCTGGGTGCTGACCGACGCGCTGTACCTGCACGCCGCGTGGGCCACGCCGTTCCCGGCCAGCCAGACCAGCCCCGGGTCGTTCACCACCGCCGCCGGGCAGCAGGCCACCGCCCAGTTCATGGACGGCGGCCCGTATCAGACGATCAGCGAGGGAGGCTGGACCGCGGTCTGGCTGCCGTACCGTGGCGGCAAGCTGGCGATGATCGCGCTGCTGCCGCCCGCGGGCGCCGCCGCGTGCGCGGTGCCGAGCGCGAAGGCCCTCGGCACCGTGACCGCCGATCTGGCGGCAGGCTCGGCTCGTGACGTCGCGCGTGAGGTCTACCTGCCCCGGGTTGACCTGTCGTCCGACGTGAGCATGAAGTCCCTGCTGACCGGGCTCGGCATGGGCGTCGCGTTCACCTCGTCCGCCGACTTCACCGGGCTGTCGCGGCAGGCCTGCTGCATCGGCCTGGTCCAGCAGGCGGACACGTTGCGGGTGGGGGAGCAGGGCACCACCGCCAGCGCCGCCACCGCCGTCGGCGTGATGCCCGGCGCGGCGATGGTGGGACCACCGCCGGTCAACTTCGACCGTCCCTACCTGATGCTGGTGACCGATGCCGCGACCGGTGAACCGCTCTTCCTGGCCAGGGTGGCGGACCCCGCTGCTCGCTGACGCGTACCATCCAATGAACCGGTGCGCATGGGGAGGCTGCTAGTGGTCACTGGTGATTTCATCGGATACTTCGCCGCCGCCGCCACCGCCGCCGGGACTCTGATCGGCTTGCTGTTCGTCGCCGTGTCGCTGCGGCCCGGGTCGGTCCTGGGCGCTACGGCGCCGCCGGAGGCGCGGGCCGTGGCGGGCTCGGCGTTCATCGCCCTGGTCAACAGCTTCTTTGTCTCGCTCATCGCGGTGATCCCCGATGCCAGCCTGGGCTACGTGGCGGCGATCATGGCCGTGCTGAGCCTGTGGTACACGATGAACCTGCACCGCTCCCTCGTCCACGCCGGTCCGACCTGGCGCGAACTCGCCTTCGCGGTGGCCACCTACTGCGGCCAGTTCGGCGTGGGTGTCGCCCTGGCGATCCGGCCGCAAAACCAAAACCTGGTGAGCGTGGTGGCCTACCTCCTAGTCGCCTCGTTCGCGGTCGCGCTCCAGCGGGCCTGGTCGCTGATCCACGGCCGCTACATCGCAGAAAAACCAGCCGAACCATCGGCCAGTGACCCCGCCCTATAGGCCCGGTAACCACCCCCCACCGCCTCCGGCGGCCACCGCCCCACCGCCTCCGGCGGCCACCGCCCCACCGCCTCCGGCGGCCACCCTACCCGCCCGGGCGACCACCTCCCACCGGCCTGGCGACCACCCCCACCGGCCCGTGCTCGGGCTTGCGTATTCATTCAGCAACTGTTCGCTTTTTGTAGATATGTCAGATCTTGTTGGGTCGCTCGCGACCTGATAAATGTCTCAACACAAGCCGGTTGCTTGACCCGTCCGCCGGCTTGCCTGGTGTTGGCCTGGTCCGGTGATGGCTCGGTCCGATCGCCGGCCGCGTGCCGAAGGCTGGATCGGTGTGGCTCGGTGGACCGTCAGGCCATGACGCGGCGCAGGCGCGCATTCTCCGCGCGAGGTCTGGTGCCCGGAGCGAGAGGGCGCCTAGTCCTTGGCTTCATCGTGACCTCGGCTACCGCCTGCCTGGCCGTTGTTTCCGCACCCGTGTCGGCGGTCGCAGCCGTGACCACGACCACGACGCTTACGGCGACGCCCGCGCCTACGCCGGTAAACGCGACCGTGACGCTGACGGCGACCGTGACGGCGACGGACGGCTCGAGCCCGGCCGGGACGGTCCAGTTCGAGACCGGCAGCACCGACATCGGCTCTTCGGTGACCGTCATCAACGGCGTGGCTACCACGACGGCGACGTTCGCGACCGCGGGCTCGGCGGCCCTGTCCGCGACCTTCACCCCGTCCGGCAATTCCTACGGGTCGTCTACCGGCACTTACACCGAGACGGTTTCCGCGTACGGCGGGACGGTACCGGTTACGCTCACCGTGCCGCAGTCCGGCACCTTCACCCTCACGGTGACGCCCGGCACGGTGAACCTGTCCGTGTCGGGTCTGACCGCCACCGGAACGCTGGAAAACATCACTGTGACCGACTCCCGGCACTATTACCCGGGCTGGTCGATATCGGGCCAGGACTCCAACTTCACCGACTCAGGCTCGGCGGCCGGCTCGACCATCTCGGGCAACCAGCTCGGCTGGGCTCCGATCTTCGTTGGGTCGCCCCAGGACGGCGCAACGCTCGGCGGCTCCGTAGCTCCCGCGAGCCCGGGCCTGGGGACCACCGCCGCCACGCTCGCCCTGGCCCCGCCAGGCTGCGGTTTCGGGACGAACGTCATGAGTGCCAACCTGACCCTGGCGATACTGTCAACCTCCGCGGCGGGCCCCTACAACAGCACGATGACGATCACCGCCGTCACGACCGGGCCGCAGAACGAAGTCTGCGCGTCGGTCCCGGTTACCGTCGGCGGCTGACCTCCAGGATCAGAACCAGTGCAGCTCGGGGCGCCCGTCATGCCAGAACACCAGCACCACCTTGCCGATGATGGTCGAGCCCTTGATCGGCCCCCAGAACCGGCTGTCGCATGAGTCCGACCGGTTGTCACCCAGCATGTAGAACTGGCCGGCCGGCACGCGGTAGGGATGCTGCTTGCTCGCTATCGGCAGCCCGAGCGGATCGGGCTTCGGCAGGTAGGGCTCGGCCAGCCGCCGCCCGTTGATGTAGATGCTGTTGCCCGATGAATAGATCGTCTGCCCAGGCAGCGCGATGACCCGCTTGACCAGGTCGCCTTCCCCGGGGCAGTTGTCCAGCGGCGGATGGCTGAACACGACGATCTCGCCCTCGTGTACGTCACGCCAGTTGAAGAACAACTTGTCCACCAGGATCCGGTCGTACACATCGAGGGTCGGCACCATAGACGCCGAGGGGATCCAGAAGGTCTGCACCGCAAACGTCCGCACCAAGACGGCCAGCAGCACCGTTACGAAGATCGTGAAGGCCGTCTCAACTAGCACCCGCTTGCGCCGTCGGCGCCTCGGGTCAGCCTCAGCCGCCCCGACGTCAGCAGGACTGGCCATGCCCGACCACCCCGATGATCACCTGCGGTCGGCCCACGGCAGGGAGCACACCCGGAACAAGCTCAGGCGCCCCAGACCGGCACTGCGAGTGTCCGCGTTCCTCCGCCGCCCCGTGTACGCCCGCCGCCCCGTGTACGCCCGCCGCCCCGTGTACGCCCGCCGCCCCGTGTACGCCCGCCGCCCCGTGTACGCCCGGCGGGTCAGCCGCCTGGCTCGTGCTGGCCACCGACCCGTGTCCTCGAGCTTGGCTTGTGCTAGCCGCTCTGGCCGGCCCTGCCGAGGCCAGCATCCCCGCCGACACGCCCAGCAAGCAGACCGCGGCCAGCACCGTAGCGGCCACCGTGCTCAGCCGTCGGCCCGGCCGCGCCGCGACCCATTCCTGCGCCGCGGCGGCCATTGCGCCCAGCAGCCGGCTAGGCCGCGGTGTCAGCCGCTCCCGCATTGCGCCGACCAAGTAGCTCCAGGCGATCGAGCCTGCAGAAGTCCCGTCTCTCATCAGTAGCGTGGCCAGCTCGGCCGCCTCATCGCCGTGTCGTCGGCGCCAGCGCGTCGGGTAACACCGCAGCACGGCCTGGACCACCCGTGCCGCCCGGGAGTCCTCCATCAGATGTCCCCAAGCTGCAGCCGCAGCCGCCCGGCCGCACTGACCCGCTCAACCGAATCGAGGTGTACGCGTAGCGCCGCCGCCCCCGGCACGGTGATCCGGTAGGGATGCCGACGGTTGGCGGCGGGCAGCGGTTCGATCAAGCCAAGTCGCTCGAGCCGGTCCAGCGCGCCGTAGAGCGTGCCAGGCCCGAGCTCCACGTCGGCCAGCTCCTTGATGTCCTGGATCAGCGCGTAACCGTGCTTGGGCCCGTCGGCCAGGCTGATCAGGATTAGCACCGACGCCTCGCCGACCCTCCGCAGTACGTCGTGCCCGGCCCTGTCGTCCCATCTGCCCTCGGCCATCCGCCCTCCTATTACGTTGACCAATATATCAGTCAACGTAATAGTCGCGTCAAGGTCAGCGACAAGGACCTCAGAACCGGGAAATAGTCCAATACCCCAGTGCGCCGGGCCCGGAAATGTCGGAGGGTCCTGCTAGGGTCGTTATTGGAAAATAACATCGAGTAAAAATGAAAGACTGGTCCATTAGTGGTACAGGTTACTGAAAAAGTATCTCGGGGGAGGTGAGATAAGAGATGAGCATGGGGGTAGCCCCGGCGAGTATGGCCGAGGCGCTGGAGATGATCGAGGAGCTGGCCGGGTTCGTGGCCGACGTGGAGATGGCAGATCTGCCGGCCGCGGTGCTGGGCGAGGGCCTAGCCGAGATGCAGCGGATCGATTCGGTGCTGGCGGCCGCGCACGCGGAGATGCTGCTGACGTTCGACGCCAAGGACGGGCACCTGGCCGACGGGCAGCGGACGCTGCGGGCCTGGGCGGTGCACGTGCAGCGGGTGACAAGGGGGCAGGCCGCGTACTACCTGGCGCTGCGGGCGCTGGCCCGCGACCATCGGGTGCTGCGTGCCGGGCTGCGCGCCAAAGTGATCGCCACGTCCCTCGCGCTGCGGCTGGCCAGCTGGACCCGGCACATCCCGGCGGAGTTCCGGGCCGAGGCCGAGAACATCCTGATCGCGGCGGCCCAGGCCGGGGCGGATGAGCAGGCGCTGGCGGCGATCTACGCCGAGATCCGGGCCCGGACCGCCCCGCCCGGCAACGACCCGGACCCGGGCCTGGACCGCGGGCTGTGGCTGCACACCACGATGGACGGCGCCGGCGTGGTGCACGGCGACCTGACCCCCGAATGCGCCGCGCTGATGACCGCGGTACTGGACGCACTGTCCGCCCGCTGCCGGCGGGGACCTGCGCACCAAGCCGCAGCGCTACCACGACGCGCTGGCCGAGGCGATGCGCCGGCTGCTGGCCTCGGACCTGCTGCCAAAGCGGGCCGGGCAGCCCACCAAAGCCCTGGTCCACATCGGGTTCCCCGACCTGCGCCAGCTGGACCACGACTCGGTGCTGCAAGACACCTGGATCACCGGGTACCGGGCCCGCTGGGCCGCCCACCGCGCCGCCGCCGCGGCCGGGCCGAGTGACGGCGGCGCCTGGCTCCAAGGCGACGCCGCCCGCGCCGTGGCCTGTGATGCGATGCTGATCCCGGTGGTACTCGGTGACATCGACCCGGGCGCGGTCGAGCAGCTGATCGGCCTGTGCGTGCTCTATGACCGCGCCCGCGGCCACGCCTGCGACGGCGACGGCGGGGAGCACGATGGCAGCCCGGACATCCCGGACGGCACCAAAGCCGGCGCAGCAGCCGGACCGGGCCAGGAAGTCACCCGGCAGGCGGGATCGCCCGGGCAGACTGGGGCGGCCGGGCAGGCGGGGGCGGCCGGGCAGGCGGGGGCGGCCGGGCAGGCGGGGGCGGCCGGGCAGGCGGGGCACGGTGCCGGGATGCCGGCCGAGGTGCTGGCCATGCTCGAGCACCAGATCCTGGCCACAACCACGAATCTTCTAATCAGCTCCAGATCAGGGCCTCTAGCTGTGGCTATGTCTCGATGCTCCGCGTCATCATCGACGGATCCGCCGCAACCTAGTCTGCCCGTGCGCAGCCAACCGGTCGCCACCGTCCATCTCTAGCCACAGGCCCACACCCCCCGGCACCTGGTACCAAATGTCCAGAGGGCTGATTCACCCTTTCCCGTTAACCCACACGCTAACCTTAGGTCATGCAAATAGGGGAACCGGCGCTACAGCGGACTCAGCTACAAGAGCAACGACGCAAGGTCGACTTCGACTCCTACGACATCACAGTCGACGAGTTGGTCCGTCGTGTCGCAAGCGGCCGTATCGAGATTGCTCCGGCCTACCAGCGTCAGTTCCGCTGGAATGACGAGCGGCAGTCGCGTTTGCTTGAGTCGTTGTTCCTGGGCATTCCGGTCCCACCTCTCTTCTTCGCAACTAATGTTGACGAAGGGCAGGGCTCAACCTGGGAAGTGGTCGACGGGCTTCAGCGACTGCTTACGCTCGTAAATTTCGTCGGGGATCGAGAAACGCGAGAAACTGCCAGGCTCAGGGGTGATTCGCTAAAGCTAAGTGGTCTTGAGATTCTAAAATCTTTGGAAGGCTCGACTTATGACGACTTGCCGTTGGATATCCGGGACGGGCTGATCGACCGCCCGATGAAGGTAATCGTTCTTAACGATAAGAGCGACCTGAAGGTACGTTTCGATCTCTTCGAAAGGCTTAATACGGGCGGTGTGCAGCTTACCGATCATGAGATCCGCGAGTCGGTCTATGTGGGCGAATTCGTCGATCTCCTGACCGAACTAGCTGAAACGAGCCAGTTCCGCCAAGTTGTTTCACTGCCAGCTCCCAGAATGCTTGATGGAAGTCCTCAAGACTACGTCCTACGGTTCTTCGCCTTTCAAGAAAGATATCAGCAGTTCGATCACTCCGTAAAGGATTTTCTGAACGACTTTTGCAGAGATGCCGCCGCCGATTCGAAAATAGAAGAACGTGCGGATCAGTTCCGGAGAACTTTCACTTTCTTTGCCGATGTTTTTCCAAACGGCCTAAAGAACCGGACCGGAGTTACCCCCGTCAACCTTTACGAGGGCGTGTCGGTCGGCGCAGCTCTCGCGTTGGAAATTTCAAAGGGAGATCTTCCCTTCCCATATAGTGTTGAGTGGGTCACATCTGACCAAATGAAATATTACACTACGGGCGCGACTAATAGTCGACCCAGAGTGAGTGGTCGAATCGAATTCTGCCGGGATCGATTTCTTTACGGCCAATGATTAGCCTGCAACCGCATAGGATAGATCTACAGGACCGGATCGACTCAGCAACGCGTCTTATTAATGCCACACACCCAACCACTCCGCCGTCAGTTGGGGGCGCAATGGCAAATCCAATATCACGCGAGGCAAGAGGTCTCGCCATAGTCCTTCTCTTCGCTGCGTACGAAAATCTCCTGAGATCGACCACGCGAACACTATTGGAAGCAGCACTCAGAGTGCGCGTCGGCAATCGACGCCTCCGCCCGGGATTCCGCACATTTGCGCTGTTCTCGTCAGTGCAGTCGATCAGAAGCATATCCGAGAAGAGGCTATATTCCGATGGTCTGCCGAAGTTGGTTCTAGCAGCCGACCCTGGTGGGCGTATATGCACGATTGATTCGGATCGCTTCCCCACGGACGGTTCATTCATGCGATCCAGCCAGATTGTGCTGTGGTGCAAGATGTTCGACCTACCGCATCCAGCGTCGATCCTCCGCAGGACCTGGGCTATGGTAGATACCATCGTTGTTCAGAGAAACGAGATCGCTCATGGAGGGCAAACCGCCGACCTGGTAGGACGAAATTATAGTGAAGCCGATATTCGCCAATTGATATCTGACTGGCGAGATGACTGGCTAGATTTCTTGTATATCGTCGAACAAAGAGGTTCGACGCGAGATTTTTATCGCATACCCTGAGGGAGGAGGGCCTAAAACTCTGATAGTCCCAAGACTTCATTGAGGAAAGATTTGAAAGTATATTTTGAGCCGGGAAATAGAGACATGCCAACGTTCAAGCGCTACCTGCAAAATAAGGGTGAACGGGATGCCGACAATAGGCGTCATGACCTCGTGCTATCCCTGTTTAATTCATACAATGAATCCTATTATAAACAGGAGGTGCAACGCAGTGCATCGGTGAAAGAATTTGGTTCGAAATTGAGCGGCAATCTTGCGGGATGCGAGAATGAAGCTAACAAGGCCATGAGAAAATCGATTATTATAGGAATCATAGCGCTCATAATTGTTTTTCTCCTGACGAACCACAACACGCCCGCAGCGCGCACTTTCCGATCATTCGGCGTGCTCGTCACCTATCTAATGGTATTGATCTATCCCTGGAGGCGCATCGGTCGTCTCAACGAAGAGCGCGCCGTCCGCTGGCTCTTTCAAGCTATTCGTGAACTAGAGGTAAAATCCGACAATTGGCGCAGCTCCAATTTTAGATACAGTATTGCTAAGAGGGTGGAGAGTGTTGCCATTGTCATTGAACGTATACCGCTAGGTTTCCACGACATCGCACCAATCGCGCGACAGGATATAATAAACGCTTGCAAAGCGAGAGCGCTAGGCTTGCGACAATTGGAAGCGTCCATCATAATGCCAAATTCACTTACCTTGGCTGATTTGATTGAACGATTGAAAAGCGCCATGTGGTGCATTGCAGACGATAGGTGGTATGAGCTGCCCGAAGGCCAGCCAACAGAGCGAGTGCGCTCACGCTGGATGATCGTAGTTCAAGCAACGAGCGCCATTATCTTTATCGGGCTATCGATTTTTGTTGCCACGCTTGCCCCTAAAATAGGGAACTACGCTTCAATAGCGGCCGTGTCACTGCTGACTGTTGGACTAGTGATTCTAAATAGAAGCGGACTTCTGCCAGGATACCTAACTGACGCCTTGGGGCAAGCGGAAAATTAGGGCCTTCGCTGGTGACGCGCTGATCATGCTGCCGGATAATGGTAACCCCGTCAAGTACGGCAGTTGTATTTCGTTATCGTGGTGTCTCGTCGGCGTAGGCGTGCCATCGCTGGTGGGCTTGCTGGGCGCTGTACTGGTGGCGGCGTCGCCACAGTGCCCAGGCGGCGCGGTGCGGCTTGTCGTGGCGGGGTTCGGGGATGACGGTGCCGCGGAGCTGTCTGAGCAGTTCAGGTACGGTGACGGGGATCAGTTCCAGC
>Ga0335074_10000198_pt1 | contig 94512 bp, 85 predicted proteins | sample Lox_Sample_23_FD_206715 | JGI IMG/M metagenome (GOLD analysis project Ga0335074, IMG submission 206715) | Soil microbial communities from Loxahatchee National Wildlife Refuge, Florida, United States - Lox_Sample_2.3 | ecosystem: Environmental > Terrestrial > Soil > Wetlands | place: USA... | reverse complement strand
TCAAGCGGTTAGTCTCGCTTATCCACCCCGGAATCGTCTCCAGCAATCCACCATTTGGCGATCCTTGCGAACGGAATTCTATGGCGACTGAAGTTCTGAGCGGCTCGACCATGCACGGTGACAACGACAACTACACCGGCGAAAACATCAAGGTGCTGGAAGGCCTTGAAGCGGTTCGCTTGCGCCCCGCCATGTACATTGGCTCGACCGGCGAGATCGGCTTGCACCATCTGGTCTACGAAGTCGTCGACAACTCCGTCGATGAGGCCCTCGCTGGCTATTGCAAGAAGATCGACGTGGTCATCCACGTTGATAACTCCATCACCGTCGTAGACGACGGCCGCGGTATCCCGGTCGATCTGATGGACCTTCCCGGCGGCCAGCGAATGCCAGCTGTTCAGGTGGTTCTCACCAAGCTGCACGCAGGCGGCAAGTTCGATGCATCGACCTATAAGGTCTCCGGTGGCCTGCATGGCGTCGGCGTGAGCTGCGTCAATGCGCTCAGCCAGGAGTTTAACGCCGAGATCTGGCGCGACGGCTACACATGGGAGATGGACTTCAGCTGCGGCCTTCCCACCAGCGAACTGCGCAAAGCCGGCACCAGCAAACGCCGCGGAACCAAGATCCACTTCCTGCCCGACAAAACCATTTTCACGACCACCGAATTCAATTACGACACTCTGGCGCAACGCCTTCGCGAACTGGCGTTCCTCAATAAGGGCCTTGAGATCACGCTCACCGATGAGCGCACGGCCGACGCCAAGACCGGCGAATCGAAGCGAACTGAGTTCAAATACATCGGTGGCATCGCGGAGTTCGTCAAGCACCTCAATCGTGGAAAGACGGTACTTCACGACAAACCCATCATCATGGAGGCGCTGCGCGACGGCGTCAACATCGACATCGCCCTGCAATATAACGACAGCTACTCAGAAACCGTCTTCAGCTTCGCGAATAACATCAACACTGTTGATGGCGGCTCTCATCTCTCCGGCTTCCGTACATCACTAACCCGCACCATCAACTTCGTCGGCCAGCAGATGGGCCTTTTCAAAGATGTGAAAGAGAACCTGAGCGGCGACGACGTCCGTGAAGGTCTCGTTGCCGTCGTCAGCGTCAAACTGCCGCAGCCACAGTTCGAAGGCCAGACCAAGGGCAAGCTCAACTCCGACATTGCCGGTACGGTACAGGCTTTCGTCAACGAGCGCCTGGGCATGTTCCTCGAGCAGAACCCTCCCGTCGCTCGCCGCATCATCAACAAGGCCATTGAAGCGGCGCGTGCTCGCGAAGCCGCTCGAAAGGCGCGCGACCTCACCCGCCGCAAAGGTGCAATTGACGGCGGCGGCCTGCCCGGCAAGCTGGCCGACTGCAGCGAGCGCAACCCGGAGCGCTGCGAACTTTACCTCGTCGAGGGCGAAAGCGCCGGCGGCACGGCCAAGCAGGGCCGTGATCGCAAATTCCAGGCCATTCTGCCTCTCAAAGGCAAGATCCTGAACGTTGAAAAGGCTCGCTACGACAAGATGCTCGGCCATGAGGAAATTCGGGCCATGATCACGGCCCTTGGCTGCGGCATCGGCAAAGAAGACTTCGACGCCGCCAAGCTTCGTTACGGCAAAATCATTCTCATGACCGACGCCGATGTCGACGGTTCGCACATACGCACGCTTTTGCTCACATTTTTCTTCCGCCACATGACTGATCTCATCAAGCGCGACAACATCTACATCGCCCAGCCGCCGCTCTACAAGATCAAGAAAGGCCGCTTCGAACAGTACATCAAGAACGATCGCGATTTTGTGAAAGTCATGGTCAATCGCGCCGCCGAAGGCATGATCGTCCGTCACGGCGAAAGTGCAGGCCGCATTGAAGGCGCAGAACTCACGCGTTTCATGTCGACGCTCAACGAGTACCTTGGCTTTGTCGAAAAGGTCGATAAACGGATCCGCAACGAACGGCTCACCGAGTTGCTCGCCCGCGCTGAGCTCACCCACCGTAACGACTTCGCTTCGACGAACGGCAAGCAGGTTCCCGAAAAAATCGCTTCACTGCAGGCGCAGCTCACTGAACTTGCTGATGAATTCCAGATCAAGATCAACAAGCCCGTCGAAGACGAAGAGCACCATACGTGGTCGATCTGCTTTACTGACGCGCAGGGCGCCCTGCGCTGCGTCGACTGGACCCTCGCGTCTAGCCCGGAATTCCGCCAGATGATGTCGAAGTACACGCTGATCAAGCAGTACCTTGAGCCGCCATTCCTCGTGGAGTATGCCGCCAAATCGGCAACTGCCGTCGCGGACGAGGAAGAGGAAACCGAAGGAACCGAGGCAAAATCCGAAACCAGGACCGCGGCTCGCGCCTCGCGCATCCCCCGCGAGCCAGTTGAAAAGCAGACCGCGCGCGACCTCTTTGCCTACATCGTTGAACAAGGCAAAAAGGATTACCAGGTGCAGCGTTACAAAGGACTGGGCGAGATGACGGCGGCACAGCTTTGGGAAACCACGATGGATCCTGAGCGCCGCACCTTACTCTCCGTCAAGCTCGAAGATATCGCCGAGACCGAAGCCATCTTCACCACCCTCATGGGCGAAGATGTCGAATCGCGCCGGAAATTCATTGAAGATAACGCGCTCGATGTGAAGAATCTCGACATCTGATATCTTGTGGCCTCATAAGGCGGGCCACGGCTTTCCCTTCACCCCATCAATGGAGCGACGCCTCCTCATGGCCAATCAACCGCTCGTGCTGGTGCTCTCCACTTCAAATGACCGGCAGCTCAGTCAGCTGGCCGCCATCTCCCACATTGTTGCCGGCTCCGCCGGCGAGCTCAACGCTTCGACAAACACTGCGGAAGTGATCCTTCATTGGTATGCGCCTCGCGATCTGCTCCGGGCTGCTTTCCTGGCCAGTCCCAATCTGCGCTGGATTCACTCCCGCTCTGCCGGCCTTGACAATCTCTTGTTTCCCGAACTCGTCGCCAGCCCGGTGCCGCTCACCAACGGCACCGGCGTCTTTTCGCCATCGCTCGGCGAATTCGCCCTTGCCGCGATCCTTTACTTCGCCAAGGATTTCCGCCGCATGCTTCGCAATCAGGACGCCGGCCGGTGGGAACAATTCGATGTAGATGAAGTTGCTGGCCAATCCGTCGGGATCATCGGTTACGGCGACATCGGCCGCGCCGTTGCCACCCGCGTTCATGCCATGGGCATGAGGGTGCTTGCCCTCAAGCGCCACGCCCCCGCATCGGCCGACCCGCTCGTCGCGCAATTCTATCGTCCCGATGAGCTCGTCACCATGCTGAACTACTGCGATTATGTCGTGGCCGCCGCGCCACTCACCCCCGAAACCCGGCACATGATTGGCGATTCCGCATTCGCTGCGATGAAACCAAACGCCATCGTCATCAACATCGGTCGCGGGCCGGTCATCGATCAGGCGGCCTTAGTGCGCGCACTCGCCGAGCGCAGAATCAATGGCGCGGCCCTCGACGTGTTTGAGCAGGAACCGATCCCGCCAGGCGACCCGATCTACAAATTGGAGAACGTCCTCGTCTCGCCCCATTGCGCCGACCACACCAAAGACTGGCTCGACCAGGCAATGCGCTTTTTCCTACAGCAATACAAGCGCTTCTCCAACATCCAACCGCTCCAGAACGTTGTCGAAAAACATCTGGGATACTAAGCGTTACGCCCCCGCACCTGTCCCCGCCCGTCGCTCTTCACCGCGTACATTCGCGCGTCCGCGGTTCCGATGATCGCATGCACCGCTGTTCCATCTTCCGGCGACGAAGCAAGACCCACGCTGGCGCTCACCTTCAACTCGAGCCCGCTTTTCATCGCAAACAGCGTGTTCATCAATCCGCGATGAAGTGTTCGCGCCTGCTCTAGCCCGGCCTTTGCGCCGGTTTCCGGCATCAGAATCACAAACTCGTCGCCTCCATAGCGAAAGCAGCAATCCTGCGTCCGGCTCAGCTCCTGCAGCCGCCGTCCCGTTTGCGCCAGCAACTCGCTGCCGATCAAATGCCCATGCACATCGTTCACCATTTTGAACCGGTCGAGATCGAGAAAGGCCAGGCTGAGCGGCAATTTCATCTTCTTTGACCGCTTCAACTCGCGGTCGAGCACATCGTAGAGATGACGCACATTGTACAACCCGGTGGTGTCATCGGAGATGGTCAGGCGCTGAATGCGCGCCACGTCTCGCGCATTCTCAATGGCTATGGCGGCGTGGTCCGCCAGAATGTGCAGGAAGGCGATCGTATAGTCCGACATCTCGGCACGCGGATTCAGTATCTCGATCACGCCCTGCGTGCCTCGGCGCCCGCGCAACGGCAAGGCGATGAGCGATCGCACCGAAGGCATTACCCCGCCTTCCGATTGCATCACCCGGGGATCGTCGAACGCAGCAGGCATAATCAGGCTTTCCCCGTGTTCGACCACCCAACCCGCCACGCCTTCGCCTACCTTGACGCGCAAGCTGCGTAGCGCCTCCTGCGCCTGGCCTGCCGCAATCGCGTAATACAGCTCCTGGCTCGCCTCGTCGAGCATCAGCAGCGTCCACAATTCCGCGTCCACGATCCGCTCCATGTGTTCCAGGATGGTGCGCAGAATGGTGTCGAGGTCGAAGCTTGAGGTGAGCGATCGCGCCAATCCGTGAAAAACAAGCAGATCCGCGAGCGGGATTCGTCCTTCCGTCTCGTTTGGCATTTCAGGGCCCAACTGGGGGAGTCTTTCAGTCATTCTTTTCTGTGAACATGCGCGCAAAATGCGCAATCGTTTCCGCCATTCGGACTTGGTCCTTGATCATCCTCCAATGTGCACCATTGATCGCGAAGGCTTCAGGAAACCCGGCTCGCCAATATGGTGCCGCGCCTCCTTCCCTTGCACGGTTTGCACAATGTACGAGCGGAGCTCCTCACGCTCTGCTCCAGCCCGCAGGCGCCCGTACAGGTCGTGCTCTACCTGGGAAAACAGGCAGGTGCGGATTTTCCCGTCCGACGTAAGCCGCACCCGGCTGCAGGCGCCGCAAAAAGCCTGGCTCACCGGCGCAATGATCCCGATCTCGCCCAGCCCGTCCTGAAACGTATAACGGCGCGCTGTTTCGCTGGCCTCACGCAAAGGCATTTCCGCCAAAGGCATTGTTTTACCGATGCGTTCCACGATTTCCCTGAGCGTCACCACGATCTCCGGCGTCCAAAGACGGCCCTCCTCGAGCGGCATGAATTCGATAAATCGCACCACCACATCTTCTTCCCGCGCGAAGCGCGCAAACCCCTCAATCTGATCGTCGTTGAACCCCCTCAAGAGCACGCAATTGATCTTCAGCGGTCTCAGCCCTGCAGCGCGCGCTGCTCGAATCCCGGCAAGCACTTTCGCAAAGCTGCCTTCAATTCGGGTAATGCGCTCAAAAGTCTGGGCATTCACTGCATCCATGCTCACCGTCACGCGCCTCAGCCCCGCAGCCTTCAGCGGACCAGACAGCGACTCCAGCAGATGCCCATTCGTCGTGATCGCCAGGTCGAGCGGCTCGCCTGCCCGGGTTCGCATTCGCGCCAGTTCCCTTACCAGTTCCACTACGCCGCGGCGCAGAAGTGGTTCGCCTCCCGTGAGCCGCACTTTTGTGATGCCCAGGCTCACAAACAGTTCGATCAGTCGCAGGTACTCTTCATTGCCCAGCTCAGGATATTGGGCTCCCGCTTCGCCCGTGCGGCAATACACGCATTTATAGTTGCAGCGATCGGTAATCGACACACGCAAATCATGAATCACGCGGCCGTGACTATCCCTGAGCGGCGGATGTGCCCCCAGCGCAGGAGGCTCGGAAAGGGAAGCAGCGGCCATGGACAACTTTAAGCCTATACCCTTTTCGATGTCGCTAGAAGGGCGCACGGCTCAACCGGTCGATCCTTCACACCTGTGAAATAGGCCTTAGCATGGAAGAAGAGCCACGGATGACTGCGTTACCTGGTGAATCGTTGAAACAGGGCACGAAAGGTCGGTCAGGGCTTAAGGTCTGATAGCCCTAAGCGCTCCAAACGAATTCAGGGCTTTTGTCCCTGAAGCAAGGAATACACGCGCATGGCGGCAACGGGCGCAAGACCGGCAGGAGCTATCGACGAGACCAGCGCTGCGCATGCTGTTCAGCAGATGTTTGACTCGATCGCGCCACGCTACGACCTTCTGAATCATCTGCTCTCGGCAAACATCGATCGCATCTGGTGGCGTCGAACCGCGCAGGTCTTTAAAAGCGTTCTTGCGCAACCCGAAGCCGCCATCCTCGACGTCTGCTGTGGCACCGGCGATCTCACCGTGGCTCTGCTCAAGTTGCGTGCCCGGGGAAGCCGGCCGGTCTTTGCCGTGGATTTCGCGCGCGCCATGCTCCGCCGCGGCGCACTGAAATTCGCGGTGCGAACCGCCCCCGGATCCAACGCCGCTCAGGCAGCACCTCCCTCCGCCATCCCCATTGAAGCTGACGCTCTCCATCTTCCCATTTCCTCCGGATCGCTCGATCTCGTTGTGTCTGCCTTTGGCTTCAGAAACCTTGCCAACTACGAAGCGGGGCTCATGGAATTCCATCGCGTGCTCAGGCCCGGTGGCAGGCTCGGCATCCTCGAGTTCAGTGAGCCCGATGGGCCCGTTGGGGCGCTTTACGCGCTCTATTTTCGCCGGGCGCTCCCTGCCATTGGCAGATTGATCTGCGGAAGGAACGGCCCGTATAGCTACCTGCCCAGCTCCGTAGGCGCTTTCCCGCCGCCCCATGCAATCATTGCCATGATGCAGGCTTGCGGATACGCAAAATGCGCGTGGCAGCCCTACACCTTCGGCATCGCCGGGCTGTACACCGCCATGCGGCCCTTTTAAAGAGATTTCCGGGTATGGGGGGTGCGGTGAATTCAGTACAGCGTCGACGATTCGCCATTTGTCGCTTCGGCTTGGGCGTATCGGATTCGGGGTACAGTCCCTGGGAATCGCTGTAGTCTGGTCGTGGCCATGACATCCACCGTCTCTAATTCGCGGGCCGTCAAGCCGGCCGCTCAAACCACGCCCGCGCACGCCACGGAAAAGCGCCACGTCGCATGGGTTTCCATGGCCGCCGCTGCGGTGATGACCATGCTGAAGCTCGGCGCCGGTTTGCTGTCCGGCTCTCTCGGCGTGCTGTCAGATGCCGTCCATTCTGGCCTCGATCTCACTGGCGCCGCCCTGACTTTTCTGTCAGTTCGCGTCAGCGACAAGCCCGCCGACGAAGATCACACTTACGGCCACGGCAAGATCGAGAATCTCTCGGCGTTCACTGAGGCCGGCCTGATGGCCATTTCCTGCGCATGGATTGTGGCCGAGGCGATCCATCGCATCCTTTACCAGCCCGTAATCGTCCACCGCGCTGTCTGGCCGGTGCTGGTGCTCATCGCATCCGTTGGCGTGGATTTCTGGCGTTCCCGGCAGTTGCGCGGCGTTGCTGCGCGCACCGGTTCGCCTGCGCTCGCTACCGATGCCTTTCACTTCGCTTCCGACATCTGGGCAACACTCGCGGTTCTTGCCGGTCTGGCCGCAACCTGGCTTGGCGCGCACTTTGGAGTCCCCGCGCTGCATTACGCCGATCCGCTCGCCGCAATTGTCGTGTCACTGATGATCCTGCGCATGACGGTTCTTCTCGGCCATGAAGCCGTGGGCGCATTGGTCGACGAGATCCCCGCTGATACGCGCCGCAAGCTGGTCGGCGAGGTGGAACGCGTCCCGGGGGTCCTGGCTGTCGAGCGGGCTCGCGTTCGTCGCGCCGGAGCCGGCCACTTTGCCGACCTCTCGCTCGCTCTTCCCAGAAAATTCACCCTTGAACACACCAACGAGCTCATCAAGGCTGCCACCGCAGCCGTGCAGCGCGTTCTCCCCGGCGCCGACGTCGTGATCCATCCCATTCCCCGCGAATCGCGCGCAGAAAGCATCTTCGATCGAGTGCGTGCCGTCGCCGCGCGCAACAACGTTTCGGTACACGATCTCAGCATCCAGTCGCATCATGGGCGCCTGCAGGTCGAGTTGCACATCGAAATCGAGGAAAACATGCGTCTCCGTGAAGCCCATGGTTTCGTCACCGCCCTCGAGTCGGAAATTCGCCGCAAGGTCCCTGAGATCGACTCCGTGCTGACGCACATTGAGAGCGAACCGGCTACCATCGAGCAGCCCGAAGATGCCTCCGCTGAAGATCGCCAACTGGAGTTGGGCCTTCGTGCCGCCGCCGCAGCCATTCCTGAGATCGTCGATGTGCATGCCATCGCCATCGTCCACACCGGCGAGCACCTCTCCCTCAGTTGTCATTGCACTTTGCCTGATGAGCTTCCCATGCACCGCGTGCATGAACTGATCACTGCGCTTGAAGATCGCTTCAAGCTTGAGTGCCCCCAGGCGTACCGCGTCACCATCCATCCCGAACCGGTAACCGATAATACTCGCTAGTCGAGATTGGTCACTCAAATGGTCTTCGTGAAAAAGCATGACTCTGTGCACGTCGCCGCAGAACTCGATTACAGGAGGCTTCGTAAAAATTGCAGGGCTCCAGCCGGGCCCATACTGGTATCAGAACGAATCGCCGCCCTGAGGTGTCGTTTCTTCTTCGCGTCGACCGGTTTACGCAACCCCCGGCGTCGCGATCCGTTGCCCTATCCTTCCCGCGAATCTTGCCGAAAGGTCATGACGTTGCTGGGTAAATCGAATCCGGATCCATGAACACCCGCTCCATTGCCGGCTTCTTCCGCGTGTCGATGCTCGTCATGCTGCTCGTTGCTGTCGCGCTTCTTGCCGCCATCGCCACCATGCATTTTGCTATCCACGGCGCCGAGGTGCAGGTGCCCAACCTCAAAGGAATGACGGTTGCCGAAGCGCGCAGTCAAACCTCTGGCCTCGGCCTCAACCTCGACGTCGACAACCGCTATTACTCATCCGAAGTGGCTGCCGGCCACATTCTCGTTCAGTCGCCATCGCCCGGAACGGTGGTTCGCCGCGAATGGCGTGTTCGCGTTGCCGAGAGCCTCGGCCCTCAGAGCGTCGACGTTCCCTACACTGTCGGCGCCAACGAGCGGGTCGCCTCGCTCCAACTGCGCCGCGCTGGCCTTGAAGTCGGCGAAATCTCTCGCCTGCCCGTCACCTCGGCTCCCGAAGGGACTGTTCTCGCACAAGACCCACCGGCCCATGCGCAGGGCATTGAGCAGCCCAGCGTCAACCTGCTCGTGGCTGCTCCTTCCAATGAAACGCCTGACGGATATGTCATGCCCGATCTATTTGGCCTGCCTATCGTTGCCGCACAGGCCGCTTTGGCCAAGGTTGGGATTCAATCGGCCGCGCCGAGTTATGTCGATGTCCCGATTGCCCCAATCAAGAGCGGTAACGCGCCGCTCCGCCTTCCTGTCGCTCCGGGAGAGGTGATCGCGCAGACACCTGCGGCAGGTTCCCGCGTCGACCTCGACACGATTGTGAAATTGACTGTGGCGAAATAATCAAGCCGGCGAACCGGCCACGCGGGAGAAGACATCCAATGAGCCTGAATGACGATCTGCTAAGGATTGCGCAGCAGGAACACGAGTTGCGCTTGTCGCGTCTCGATACTCAGTTGGCATGGGACCTGGGAACCCGCCTTCGCGCCATGGCGCTCGAGCGCAGGCTCGCGCTCGTCATCGACGTCCGCCGCTTCGGCCTGCAACTCTTCTACGTGGCGCTTGACGGTACCTCGCCCGACAACGCGGATTGGGTGCGCCGCAAGGGAAACGTCGTTGCCCGCTTTTATCGCAGTTCCTACGCCGTCGGTTTGATGCAGAAGTCGAAAGGAACCACCCTCCTCGAACGCTACGCGCTGCCCGTCGCCGACTTCGCCGCTGATGGCGGCTCATTTCCGCTCGCAGTAGAGGGGACAGGCGTCATTGGCAGTGTCACCGTCTCCGGATTGCCCCAGCGCGACGACCACAATCTCGTCGTCGAGGCGTTATGCGCAATTCTCGGTCGCGACTATCCGGCACTGTGTCTCCCGCCGGAGGCGGCCTGATTGCCGCCTCGGCCTCGATCCTACGACCTTGCTGGGCACAAACTCGAACGTACGTTCTTTCCTTGCCAATCACGCGGTTTTCTCAATCAAAGCCACAAAAAATCCATCCGTCGCAACTGCCCCTGGCAATAACCTCAACGCACCCTGCGGCGTCAGGCAGGCCCGCAACCCTCTCGCTCCGCCCGGCGTCAGAGTCCCCTCCCGTTCGAGCGTTGCGATCTGCGGCTCGAGACAGACTTGCCGCGCCTCGGGAACCTGCGAAAGCACTGCGGCAACCACCTGTTCGTTCTCTTCCGGCTCCAGTGAACAAGTGGAATATACAATGCTGCCGCCGGGTCGGACCGCTCGAAGCGCCACACGCAGAATCGCCCGCTGCCGCTCAGCCTGTCGCGCCAGGTCCTCCAGTTTCAAATGGTGCCGGATCTCCGGGTTCCGACCCAACGTGCCCGTTCCACTGCACGGCACATCCGCCAGCACCACGTCGAATGCACATTCGTCGCGCAATGCCGTCGCGTCTGCATGCCTGCATTCCACGTGGCCGGCATGTGCCGCCAATCGTTCGCGCAGCTCAGCCACGCGCCGCAGACTCGCTTCGCACGCCAGGATGTGCGCTTGCGCATTCCGTTCTGCCAGGATCAGTGTCTTTCCCCCCGGCGCGGCACAAAGATCGAGCACTTCTTTCGGCTCCTGCCCGGAACTCAATGCGGCAGCCAACTCTCCGATAAATTGTGATCCCTCGTCCTGGATTCGAGCCCTTCCTGATTGAAACGCCTCCGTGCCTGTCACGGTTCCAGAAACCACAACGCGCGCGTTCGACAGCAGCGATCCCGGCTCAACCACCACTCCAGCCTTTGCAAATTCGCCATCATTCGAACCGCTCTCCACCCGAAGCGACATCGGAGCCTGCATCTGCCCATGCCGGCAAATCTTGCTCGCCGCCTCCACCCCGTAGAAGTTCACCCAGCGTTCGACCATCCACGCAGGATGCGCATGCGTCAAGGCCAGGTCCTTCGCTTTATCCCCGGCCACTTCCTCTCTCTTTGGCGAACCGGCCACTCGCCGCAGGACCGCATTCACCATGCCTGCCGCAAAGTGGTGTCCTGCCCGCTTCGCCAGTTCCACGCTCTCATCGATGGCTGCGTGTGCCGGCACGCGATCGAGGAATAGCAGCTGAAATGCGCCGAGTCGCAGCGCGATCAGGACTTGGTCATCGAGTCGCGCATTGGGCCGCTTCAGCAGATGACGAATTCGATCATCCAGGCGAATCTGCCACCGCAATACGCCAAGCACCAGCATCGTCGCCAGATTCCGATCGGCCTCCGCAAGCAAACTCTTCCCCGCGCCGCGCAGCAATTCATCCGAGTGGCCTCGCTGGCGCTCCAGCGCCAGCAGAATCTCGAATGCCGCCTTGCGTGCAACTGAAATCGAGGCCACAGATTAACTTTACCCGCTTTCCATGCCCTCAAAGAAACGTTGACGTCGCTGTAAATTCCATGCGTTTTTGTTTTTTCTGGCGCTATAGTTTGCCTAAGTTACGATGCGGGAATAGAAAAGCTTCGCTTAACTCTCATAAACTTTCAGAAAGCCCGGAAGGCTATGACGACAGGTTTTTGTATACTTTGATGCGCTGCCAGACTGTTTGAACCCAGTGATTGCACCCGAGTTTGGCTCAATGGTCGCTTGCGCGCGCTGCCAGTCGGCCGCAGGAGAATCGTCTCTCTGGGATAAAAACTTGCGTTTTCACTTTAGAAGACGAATCCGGTTGCGGTCTGCCGGCATGCGCCAGTTCGCGCACGGGGATGTTTTTGTCAATCTCGTCGTGCATCACCTTCAATGTGGCCTGAATTCGCCGATCCATTACGTGCCCTCCGGTGGTAAGGAACTCGCCTCATGCTTGAATCAATCACACCACGGAGAACACGGGAGGCATGCAGTTGATGTGAAGATCGCATGGCCTGAGGATTTCGTCACAGTCGATCCTGGAGCGCAAGTTCCAGGACAAAGGGAACTTTTGCGATGAAAAACCTCCTCCGCATCCTGCATTCGATTCAAACCGACCGACAAGTCATCCATTCGCGGCGGCCCAAGCTGCCGGCAAGCGGAATCACACGCCCAGCGATCCTTGCGGCGATATTCGCTCTCTCGACGTTGGCTGGAATGGAACTGGTGTACGCAGCAGGGCAGACAGACTCGCCAGCGTCCGGCGTCGCGCACGATCCGGGCGTGCGAGCCGGGGGCGTGGACGCCGGCCAGCCCTTCGCAAATTTCGCACAGCCCCCGGAGCAGCAGAGTTTTTCGCGAACGGCCTGGGTAGGTTCGAGGAGATCGAGACGGTCCGAGGTGGCCCGAACATCGGCCTCGGGCCGCGGTTTAACAGCAATCAGTGCTCAAGCTGCCATGCCCAACCCGCAGTCGGCGGCTCCAGTCCGAGCGCATCCGCGTATCCATTCATCGGGCCCAACCCTGAAACCCTGGTGGCCAATCTCGACGGCGCCGACAATAACCTCCCGTCCTTTATCACTGCCGATGGGCCGGTCCGCGAAACGCGATTCGTCCATTTTCTTAATTCCAACGGCACGGTAAGCACCACTGCCGATGGCGGCGTCCATGATTTGTTCACCATTCAGGGCCGAACTGATGCCGCCGGTTGCACGCTCGCGCAGCCGGCCTTTGCCGAAAACCTTGCTCTCGCTAATGTAGTTTTCCGCATTCCTGCGCCGGTTTACGGGGAGGGCCTGATTGAAAACATCACCGAACAAGCCATCCTGGCCAACATGAACGCGAACGCGGCCCAGAAATCGGCGCGGGGAATTTCAGGTCACCCCAATCACAACGGCAACGACAGCACGATCTCCCGACTTTGCTGGAAGGCTCAGAACAAATCGCTTGAGATATTTTGCTTTGAGGTGGAGTGGTAACCAGGAATCACTCTCGGCGCGCGTCGGGCAGAGTGCCGAAGCGCGCGTCCGCCTTCAGCGGATAGCCGCGCAGAAACTCCGCCGCGGTCATGCGCCTCTTGCCTTCGAGCTGCACTTCCAGGATTTCGAGCCGTGTGTTCCCGCCACAAACCGCAAGCAGCCGGCCGTTTTCAACGAGAATCCGGCCCGGCTCCGCAAATCCGAGAGATGCGGCGAGGCTTGGATGTGAGACCGCCATCCGGTGCACAATCAGCTTTTTCCCATGTAGCGTGGTGAATGCTCCTGGCCATGGTTGAAAACCACGCCACCGGTTGTACAACTCCGTTGCCGACCGCTTTTCGAAGTCCATCCGGCCGTCCTCGCGGTCCAGCATCGGTGCGAACGTGGCTCCCTCCTGGTTCTGCGCCTCTGGCCGAATCGTCCCCTGCGCCAGACCGGCCAGGGTTTCCACCACCAGCGGCGCGCCCTTTTCCGCCAGGATCGGAAACAAATCCGCTGCCGTCTGTTCCGGCCCGATCTCGACTGTTTCCTGGAGAAGGATCGGTCCTGTATCCAGCCCTTCTTCAAGCAGCATCGTCGTGTTTCCGGTGTATGCGTCTCCCATGGCCACCGCCCACTGGATCGGCGCCGCCCCGCGGTACTTGGGCAGTAATGACGCATGCAGATTGATGCAACCCAGCCGAGGCAACGCGAGCATCCATGCCGGAATAATGCGCCCATAAGCCACAACAACAACTGCGTCCGGCTTGATGGCTTCAAGCTGCGCACGAAACTCCGCATTGCTGCGGATTTTCTCAGGTTGCGTGACAGCGATACCGGCCTTCAGCGCCCCCTGCTTGACGGGCGTGATGCCGACTTCCCGTTCGCGGCCCGCGGGACGGTCCGGCTGCGAGACCACCAGCGGGATTTCATGACCGGCGGCGAGCAACGCCTCGAGGGTGCGAACGGCGAATTGTGGCGTACCGCAGAAGATCAGCCGCATGGAGATATTATCGGTTGCTGAGCGGAGCAGGAGTTCGTGCGTTAAGCAAAACGGCTCGGGGTCCCGGCTTGTCCAGCAAGGATGGTCAACGAAAGCTACGGCGCCGTCCCGATTCCATCCACCAGCAGGCCACGATAGAAAGCGCCTTTGAAACGGTGCTCGCGAACTGCCCGATAGGCCGGACTGTCGTACCAGGCTTTAGCAGCCGCCATGCTCGGGAGCTCTGCGATGGCCGTGCCTTCCGCCGGAGGGCCTTCGAGGCCTTCATGGGCGCCGCAGGAAGCCAGCAATCTCACCTGGTGCCCGGCAAAGGTGGCGCGAATCTGCTCCCAGTACATTTCCAGTTCGCTTCGATCGACAGTCTTTTCCCGCGTAAGAACCAGATGGGCGCTCATCGTTTTTTCCTCGCGGCCGAGCTGCGGCTACCAGGTGCCTTCGCTCTGCATCTTGCGAATCTTCCGCAAATTCAGGCCGCGCTTCAAGGCGCTCATGCGAAAGATGAAGAGGATCCCATCAAGGTGGTCGATCTCGTGCTGAAAGGCGCGCGCCAGCAGTTCCTCACCATCCATTTCGAACCATTTGCCGCGCTCGTCCTGCGCCCGTATGCGCACCTTCGCGGCGCGAACAACTTTCTCGCGAATCTCCGGAAAGCTCAGGCAGCCTTCCTCTTCGTACTGCCTCCCCTCGCTGAAGATAACCTCCGGATTCACCAGGACCAGCTTCTGTTCGGGATCCTTTCCCTGGCTCAGGTCGATCACCGTAACACGCTTCGATATACCCACCTGCGGCGCAGCCAGGCCAATCCCTTGGGACGCGTACATGGTCTCGAACATGTCAGCAACAAGCTTGCGCAGGTCGCCGTTGAATTCCGCCACAGGCTCACCGGGCTGCTGCAACACCGGCTCGGGATATTTCACGATCGTTAGAACCATCGAATTCGCTAGTAGCTCCCTATCTGTTCGATATAGCCCCGGAAATTCCGAATCAACTCACCCAGCGAGTCGCCCCCGAATTTCGTCTGCGCAAGGTTGGCAATCACCAGAGCAACCATCGCCTCGGCTGCCACGCCCGCCGCCGGCACCACGCAAATGTCACTGCGCTCATAGCTCGCGCTGGTCGGCTCGCGCGTATCAAATCGCACCGATTCCAGAGGCTGGCGCAGCGTCGAGATCGGCTTCAGGTAGCCGCGCAGTACAATATCTTCGCCGTTGGAGACGCCGCCCTCGATTCCGCCCGCATTGTTATGCGGCCGAGTGAACCGCGTGTGACGCCCCGGCGGGTTTTCCGCAGCATAGCGAATAGGATCGTGCACCGCCGAGCCGAACGAGACCGCCGCCGCAACCCCCCGGCCAATCTCAACGGCCTTCACCGCCTGCAGGCTCATCACTGCCCACGCCAACAGCCCGTCCAGCCGCTCATCCCAGTTGGCAAAGGTGCCCAGCCCAGCAGGCACTCCGTGCGCCACCACTTCAAAAATGCCGTTCACGGTGTCGCCGGCGCGCGTCGCCCTATCCACCTCTTCCTTCATCTGAGCCTCGGCCTCGGCGTCGACGCACGCCAGCATCACCTCAGTCTTCTCGGCAAGTGCCGCAATCTCTTCCCACTTCGCCTCGCGATGTAACTCCGCGCTTCCCACGCGGATCACGTGGCTGGCGATCTTCATACCCAGTTCACGAAGCATGAGCTTGGCGAATGCTCCCGCTGCCACGCGCGCTGCCGACTCGCGCGCTGATGCGCGCTCCAGGACGTACCGTGCGTCGGGAAAGTTGTATTTCAATGCGCCCGCCAGGTCGGCATGTCCTGGCCGCGGCGATGCTACCGCTCGATGTTTCGAAAGGTCGCCAGTCTCCACCGGCAGCTTTTCCTGCCAGTTCTTCCAGTCGCGATTGATCAGTTCAATCGCAACCGGTGAGCCGATCGTCTTTCCGTGGCGCACTCCCGAAAGAATGTGCGCCTCGTCGGTCTCGATTTTCATCCGGCCGCCTCGGCCGTAACCTTGCTGCCGTCGCCAAAGCTCGTGGTTCACGAAATCGAGATCCACCGGAATGCCGGCGGGAAGTCCGGAGACCAGCGCAATCAGGGCTTCTCCGTGAGATTCGCCGGCCGTGGAAAAGCGGATCATATTTATTCGATTGTAAATGCGCGAAAAGCCGCCCCGGACACCGAAAGCATGGTCCGCGCTCCATCCTCACTCCGGTCATTTCGAGTTGGATCAATTCATCAGGCGCATCACCAGCCCGGATGGCCCGCCTTCTCGCTTTGCATCTTTCGCATTTCATGCATTGAGCGAGGCCGGGGCAAGCGCCGTGCAAGCCTGTGCCCATCTCTCGAGAAAAGCCCTCAGGTCTGCTGGAGGTCGGAGCCAGATATCCGCTTCACTCACACGTCGTTCCCGCCTGACCAGGACTGCCAGTCCGTGACCCTTGATCGCGTGAAAGGCCGCCTCGTCGCTGATATCGTCGCCAAGATATGCCGCCGGTTGCGGACGACTCTCCTTTGCTTCATTCAGAAGCGTCCATACCGCATCGCCTTTTCCGGGACCCACACGCAGTTCCAACCCAGCCTCAAATTCCAACAGAGTCAAGCCATACATGCGCGCCAGCGGCTCAAACAGTTCCCGCGTTTGTTTTTCAATCAATTTCGCCCTCTGCGCCGGCACTCCTCGCCAGTGCATAACGGCGGCGTTGTCCTTCTTTTCAAAGAGTCCACCCAGCGCGTCGCGATCAAGTTGTGAATGAAGCTCCTCAAGTTTGCCTCGCGCTGTCGCTGGCGCCTCTGCCAACCGCCTGCGGCCGTTCGGGTAAAGCCGCTCAGCCCCATGCAGTCCCCAGATCTCTGGCGGCCGCTCAAAGCCCAACAACGACGCAATTTCACCGGCGGGCCGCCCCGTTACCACCACCATACGCGTCTTGCCCTGGTTCTGGATGCCCGTCAGGATTTCGCGCACCCCCGCCCATGGCCGTGCTTTGAAGCGGTCCACTCGGAAAGGTGCTAGTGTTCCGTCATAATCGAGCATCAGGAGCGGCTGGGCGGCGCCTTCGAACGCGTCAAAAAAACGGTTGAGTCTTTTCTCTGTGTTGCTCGTCAATATCCGCTCGCTTTCAGGCTGATTTTTCTACCGGAATCTCCGGGAACACCATCCCGGCCGGCACTGCGCGGCCTGACATTGCATCTTCCAGCCGGATCTCGCGCAAATCGCCCAGCGCCGTTGCTGCCCACATGTAAATGTTGTATTGCATTACATGGCGGCGCATCCGCTGCATGCGATCGCGCCGTTCTGCGGGGAGCATCTCCAGTGCAGTGCAGATCGTTTCCGCCACGCCGGCAATGTCATACGGATTGACCAGCAGCGCATCGCGCAATTCCACTGCGGCCCCGGTAAACCTGCTCAAAATCAGCACGCCGTCTTCGTCATCGCGAGCCGCGACAAACTCCTTGGCCACCAGGTTCATCCCGTCGTGCAATGAGGTCACCAGGCACAAGTCCGCAGCCCGGTACCAGCGCCGCACTTCGTCATGGTTGTACTGCTCCTCTATCAGAACAATCGGTTTCCAGTGCATCGTCTGGTAAAGTGAGTTGATCCGCTGAACCGTTTCTTCCACATGGATGCGCAGATCTGCGTAGCTGGGAATTCGCGTCCGGCTCGGCGCAGCAATCTGCACCATGGTTAACCGCTCTCTGTACCAGGGGTGGTCCTCAAACAGCTGCGCAAGAGCCTCCAGCCGTTCAAGGATGCCCTTGGTGTAATCCAGACGGTCCACCCCCAGCGCCAGCCGCTCGGCGCGCACGCCAAGCCGGTTCAACATATGCTGCCGTCTGGAAGAATGCTCTGTCTCCATCTCTTGGTCGGTCAGCAGGGGACGCTCCGAGACCCCGTCAAACGCCACGCTCACCGGATAGGGCCGCACCAGGCTGTTGTGTCCGCTGCGCCGCACCGTCATGTGCTCACGGTCGATTCGCGTCTCCACCACGCGGTCCACTGTCGCCAGAAAGTTATTGCAGTGCAGCGTAATGTGAAAACCGATAAGGTCCGCACCCAGCAATCCATCCAGCAGCTCCGCCTGCCAGGGGCAAATGCCAAACGCTTCAGGATTCGGCCAGGGAATGTGCCAGAAGATCGCCACGCGCGCATCCGGCCTAACCCGTTTCAGCAGTTGCGGCACAAGCGCCAGGTGATAGTCCTGCACAAACACCACCGGCTCTTCGCTGTCGCGCATCTCCTCGACAAGCGCATCCGCAAACTTCTGGTTTACCCGCTGGTAGCATTCCCAGTCGGCCGCGCGAAAAATGGGTCGCGTGTGCGCGATGTGGCACAAAGGCCAAAGTCCTTCGTTCGAGAACCCATCGTAGTATTGTGACTCTTCTTCCTCCGTGAGCCACACCCGTCGTAACGTGTAGAGCGGCTCGTCGGGCGGCACGCGCAGCCGATCGAACTCATCTACGGTTGCAGTGTCGGCGTCGCCGCTTCCACTCGCCACCCACACACCGTCGCAGGCGCGAAGTACAGGTTCCAGCGCCGTTACCAGCCCGCTGGGAGGAACCACGCACACCGTCTCGCGCCCTCGCCGCATGTGCATGTACGGTTCGCGGTTCGAGACCACAAAGATTCGGCTTGAGCCCGCGTTGCTGCGCATGTGCACCGCCAGCCGCTCGGCAGTCCAGAATTGCTCGCCGGCTTCGCGCAAACGGGCTTCGGCGGCTGCCGCGGCACGCGCGGCCCTCAGGCTCTCCGCCATGGTTTCCATTTCGCGGGCCAATGGGGAAAAGAGAGCCAATTCCCCGCCGGTTTCTTCTTCGCCCTTCTCAAGATGTCCGGTGCGCAGTTGCCGCAACCGTTCCGCTGCGCGGCTCATCGGCCGCAGGAGAAACCAGCGCACCATCACGAATGTGATGCCGGCAATCAGGACGACCAGCGCCACGATGCGCCAGAAACTTCGCTGCCAGAGCGCGTTTCCTTCCGATCGGATGTAGCTGGCATCGACAACAATCGCCATGGCGCCTTCCAGCTGGTTGCCGTTGTGCAGCGGAGATGCTTCTTCCAGCCATTGCCATTGTCGTGTATGCCCGAATGCTTGGATTTCCGAGCCCTTCGCCAGCGCCTTTTCCACCACCCCGTGGCCCAGCGCGCCCATCACGTCTGGCGGCCCGCTGACTGCCAAAAGGGCTCCGTGACCGTCATAGATTGCCAGGCCCAACGCGCCCGTCCCCGCTTTCAGGAAGTCCGTCAATCCCGTCAGAGACGAAGGATCGCCCATTGCCAGCGCATTTTGTATATCCGGTGCTATGCTCCTGTCCATCCACGTCGTCCGCCGCTCCAGATCTTCCCGAAGAATGTGCCGATGGGCGAGGACATCAAAATAAGTGGAGGCAGCAGATACCAGCGTGACGCTCGCGATAAGAGCAAGGATCAGCCGCACGCGAAAAAGATGCATCACTCCTCCTGATAACCACTTAGATGCATCCTGGAGGCGATGCAGAGACCTGCAACGGCCGCCCAAGTTCATTTAATTGAATGAAAATATACTTGCGCGCAAGTTCTTCTCGTCTCCCCGGCGATTCGGCCCTTGAGACGCGCTTCGATCGGCCTCAGGCCCCATCTTCCACGAGCCATGTTCCATTCCGGGTGAGTTTGACATGCCCCGGCCCGGAGCTCTCCACCATTCATTGGCTCCTCCATGCGCTATCCTGTCCTCGGAAGGTGCGCTCAGCCTGATCGCATCGTCGGAACCTCATGGCATTCAACGCGATTGACCGCACTGCCAAACAAATCGTGCTCATCGTCCAGGAGTATTCGCTGTTCGCAGGGCGCACATTACTCAACCTTTTCCGTCCGCCGGTTTATTGGACTGACTTCCTCATGCAGTCCGACATCATCGGATTTGGCTCGCTCCCCATCGTGATCCTTTCCGGATTCTTCACCGGCGGTGTGCTCGCCCTTCAGTCTTCCGCCACTCTCACCGAATTCGGCGCCACCGCGGTGACCGGTCAGTTCGTTAGCCTTACCATGATCCGCGAGCTTGGCGCCGTCCTCACCGGCATCATGGTCTCCGGCCGTAACGCCTCATCCATGGCAAGCGAACTCGGTTCCATGGTCGTCACCGAGCAGATTGATGCCATGCGGGCATTGGGTGTCGACCCCATGCGCAAGCTCGCCACGCCGCGTATCTATGCGAGCATCATCATGCTCTTGTTCTTGACCATCGTGGCAGATGCCTGCGGCATCGCGGGTGGGGCCGCCGTCACCGTCTTCCTCAACCACCAGAACGGCACTCAGTACTTCCACATGGCCTACGAGAGGCTTCACTATTCCGACATCATTCAAGGCCTGGTTAAGCCCATTTGCTTTGGTTACATCCTGGGTTCGATCGGCTGCTTCTATGGCATGAGAACCACAGGAGGAACCGAAGGTGTCGGTCGCTCCACAATTAAAGCCGTGGTTAACTCTTCGGTGCTCATTATCTTCGTCGACTTCCTCATCACCCACGTGCTGCTCAGCATCTTCTCCTGATGAACAACGCTCCCGCCCTTGCCCTCGAGTCCCAGCCGCCTGCGCCCGATCCGCGTCCTGTCGTTGCTTTGCGCAACGTTTCCGTCGCCTTTGACGGCCCACCGGTTCTCAAGGACATCTCCTTCTCCGTGTCTCCCGCTGAAACCCGCATCCTTCTCGGACCTGCCGGTGTGGGCAAGAGCACCATGCTCAAGACCATTGTTGGACTGCTTCGCCCTCTCGACGGCGGCGTATTCCTTTTTGGCGAAGACATCGCCGAGATGCCCGAGGAGGCGCTTTTCCCATTGCGCTCGCGCACCGGGTTCGTCTTTCAGGAGGGTGCGCTCTTTGACTCCCTCACGGTCCGCGACAATGTCGCCTTCCAGCTCATCCAGGAGCGGGTTGCCGACGACATCATCGATAGCCGCGTTCACGAAGCGCTCAGCTTTGTCGGTCTCGACCAGACTTTCAGCCTTTTCCCATCCAGCCTCTCCGGCGGCATGAGACGCCGCGTCGCCATCGCCCGTGCCCTCATCCATGAACCCGAGCTCATTCTTTACGACTCACCCACCGGCGGCCTCGATCCCGTCACCTCGACCACCATTATCGAGCTCATTGTCAAACAGCGCGACGTCCACTCCACTCCCGCCCTAATGGTCACGCACCGCCTGCAGGATGCGTTTACCTTGTGCAACCATCGCTTCGACTCCGAAAGAGGACACATGGTGCCCTTGCCCGAAGGCGAGTTCGATCCCGATACAACCTTCCTCATGCTTGAGGAAGGGCGCCTCATCTTCGATGGCACGCTTGAGGAGTTGGTGCACAGTCAAAACGCTTTCGTCCGCGAGTTTCTGGAGTAGGGCCGCGCGAAACTTGATCCTTCACCCCCGGCACCTGACACGCGCCCCCTCCTTCCCGCTACAATCTCATCCGTGACCACGAGTCTCTTCGATCTCTATAAGATCGGCGTGGGCCCCTCCAGTTCGCACACCATGGGGCCAATGCGGGCTGCCTGCCGCTTTGCCCGGGAACTCGCTCCGAGCGTACTTCAGCGCGTGACGCGGGTCCAGGTCGATCTTTATGGATCGCTGGCTCTCACCGGCTTGGGACACGGTACTGACCGCGCCATCCTGCTTGGACTATCGGGCAACGAGCCGGCGACCATCGACCCCGCCGCCATTGATTCCACCGTTGCCGCAATTCGCTCTGCAGCGCGCTTGGCAATCGCCGGAACCCATCCGGTCGCGTTTGACGAGCCGCGTGACCTCGTCTTCCACCGCGACCAGATGTTTCCTCCAGGTTCGCGCACGCGGCACCCCAACGGCCTTCGCATTCGAGCCTGCGACGGCGCAAACGCGGTCCTCAGCGAGCGAACGTTCTTTTCCATAGGCGGCGGCTTCATCGCCGAGGACGGTGAAGAAGACAGGTCGGCGCGGAAACCCGAAGCGCAAATCCCTTATCCGTTTTCGAGCGCCGCCGCCTTGCTCGAGTTATCCGCAGCCCATGCCCTTTCCATTGACCGCGTGATGCTGGCGAACGAGTGCGCCCGGATGCGTGCCGCCGATACCGCCTTGACCCCTGAAGCGGCAGAAATCAAAGTGCGCAGCGGCATAAAAAAGATCTGGCAGACCATGCAGACCTGCATCGAGCGCGGCATCGCCGCCGAAGGCATCCTCCCCGGCGGATTGAATGTTCGCCGCAGGGCGCACCGGCTTGCGGAACGCCTGCGCTCCCGCGATGCGATCGGCAGCCAGGCTGATCCGCTGGCTCCCCTCGACTGGGTCACCGTCTATGCCATGGCCGTGAACGAAGAAAACGCCGCGGGCGGCCGCGTCGTCACTGCGCCGACCAATGGTGCGGCTGGCGTCATTCCCGCGGTGGCTCTCTATTATCAGCGCTTCATTCCCGAAGCAAGCGACGATGGCATTGCCCGCTTCTTCCTCAGCAGCGCCGCCATCGGCGCGCTTTACAAAGAGAATGCCTCCATCAGCGGCGCCGAAGTTGGTTGCCAGGGCGAAGTCGGCGTCGCCTGCTCCATGGCTGCCGGCGGACTCACTGCAGCGCTCGGCGGAAATGATGGCCAGGTGGAGCATGCGGCCGAAATCGGCATGGAGCACAATCTCGGCATGACCTGCGATCCCATCGGCGGCCTTGTCCAGATTCCCTGCATCGAACGCAACGCCATGGGCGCCGTGAAAGCCGTGCAGGCATCGCGCCTGGCTCTCAATGAACCGGTCGCGCACAAGGTATCGCTCGATCAGGTCATTCGCACCATGTATCAAACGGGGCTCGATATGCAGTCACGCTACAAGGAAACAAGCCTGGCTGGCCTCGCGCTCAACGTTATCGAGTGTTGAACGATGAACTCCGCACAACAGCCCGTATCGTTTGCCTCGCTGCCTCTCGAATGCGCCATTCATCGTCAATTGCGAATCGCCGGTGACGGTCCCTTTACTGCCAGTTCAAATTCGGACTCCGCCATTGCTTCGATCCGCGGTTTTTCGTCGAGCCGGTGTTGATCTTTTTTTCACTCATATGTCGTTTTTTCCTTGACATCGATGTTGTATGAATCTATACATTCTTCAACTGCAATTTAATTTGCAGAACCTCGATGCAACCCATCGAAAAGGGAGAATAGGCAAATGGCAACCAAGAAAGCAGCCAAGAAACCGGCGAAGAAGGCCGCAAAGAAGACCGCAAAGAAGGCCGCGAAGAAAAAGTAGCGGAAGCACAACCCAAAAAGGCAACACTCAGGGGGAACGCTCAAAAGCGTTCCCCTTGGTGTTTTTTGAAGAAAACTTCAACGACTTCTCGTGAAAAACTGTCAGCCTCGGATAGGCGCAAATCACCGCATGAATAAAGGCGATTTCAACCCTCTCATTTCCGTACGCAAATCCTCGCCACGTACACTCCTCAAAAAGACGCAGTGGAAGCTCACATGACTCGCCGCCGCTGGATCGCCGAAACCTGGGATGAAGTGACCGCCACCATCGTTGGTGCGCAAGCCGAGCATTTGGCACGCGTTCTTCGTGCGCGGCCGGGAGTCCGGGCCGATGTCGTCGCCGGAGGTCGCGTGTTTCACGCCGAGGTCGCTGCCGTCGTGCGCGACGGCGAAAAGTCCGAAGTCCGCTTCAACCTCGCTGCGGAACTCCACGCCGAGCCCGCCCTCCCCGTTACGTTGGTACTCGCCATCTACAAGTTCGACCGCATGGAGTGGGTGATCGAAAAAGCTGTCGAGCTTGGCATCGCGGCCATCGCGCCGGTCATTTCCCAGCGAACCGAAAAGCATCTTGTCCACGCCGCCGCCAAGCGCGTCGAGCGATGGCGGCGCATCGCTCACGAGGCCGCCCAGCAGGCCCGTCGATCCGATCTACCGCTCATCTGTGATGCCGGTCCGCTCGAAGCGCGCGTCCGAGCCGAATCAGCCTCCACGCGCATCGTGCTCGCCGAGCAGGAGCGCACCACCACGCTGCGCCATGCCATTGACGAGGCTCTCGATGTGTCTGCGCGAGAAATCCCGGCGTTCGAAATCGCCATCGGACCTGAAGGCGGATGGGCTCCAGCCGAGGAGGCCCTCTTTGATGCCAACGGTTGGCGCGCCGTGTCGTTGGGTCCGCGCATTCTGCGCGCGGAAACCGCGGCCATTGCCGCATTGGCCATCCTCGCCTCCGCTTTGGAGTGATCGGCGATCAGTCTCAACGCCGAATGCGCCGCCATCCCGAGCGCCGTTGCCGTGCGGTGCGGCATTGGGATTCAAAGGGCCTGCATAACTGAACGTCGCGGTCGAATCGCCTCTCGTCTCGCTTGTGGAAAATCCGGCGCAAATCTTCTCTCCGCGCCGCCCTCACAAATGCGCAGCCCGCACCAGCAGTCCCACCAGCACTGCACCGCTCAGTTCGCCGACAATCGGGATCCAGGCATAACTCCAGTTCGATCCGCCCTTGCCGGGAATCGGCAGAATGGCGTGTACCAGCCGCGGCCCTAGATCGCGCGCCGGATTGATGGCGTAGCCCGTCGTTCCGCCCAGCGAAAGGCCAATGCCCCACACCAGGCTTCCCACCAGCCATGGTCCCAGGCCAGCAGCCGGTCCATTCATCGCCACGCCGTGCGAAAAAATCGCCGCCGCCACCAGGATCAGCACTCCCGTTCCCACCATCTCGCTGAATATATTTGCCAGCGGGCTGCGCACCGCTGCATTTGTGCAGAACACGCCAAGCTTCACTTGAGGATCGGGAGTTAGCCGCCAGTGTGGCGCATAGTGCGCCGCCATCAGCGCCGCGCCTGTCATTGCGCCCAGCATCTGCGCTGGCCAATACACCAGAAGTTGTCCGTAATTCCCGCTCACCACCGCAGCCGCCATCGTCACCGCCGGATTCAAATGCGCCCCCGGACTTCCGAACGCCTGCGCCACCATCACGCCGCACAGCACGCCCAGCGCCCATCCCGTCGCGATCACAATCCAGCCCGAATCGGCCGCGTATGACTTGCGCAGAGTCACGCCGGCGTTCACGCCGGTGCCCAGCAGCACCAGAACCAGCGTCCCCATGAACTCCCCAAACCAGATCGAATGCATCCAAACATCCCTATGGGATTCCCTCCGGTCGCCCGCACCGCGCTCTGTTTGCCCCGCCGCATGGCGACCCGAAGGAGAATTGATGGAACCAATGCATTCTTACCTGCCGGCCTACGGTTCGCCAAGCGCTCTGAAGCGGCGATATTTAGAATTTGCTGACAGATAACGCTAAAGTCCCTCGAGGAAGGGAAATGACACAGGCAATTCTCGTCGGTCTCTCGACCATTGATGTTGTTTACAGCGTCGACAAGTTTCCCGCGGCGAATACCAAAGTCGCCGCACAAAGCCAGGAGGTTTTTGTTGGAGGGCCCGCCACCAATGCCGCCGTCGCCTTCGCCCACCTGGGTGGAACGGCTGCATTAGTCACCGCTGCCGGCCGTCACCCCCTTTCGCATATGATTCGCGAGGAACTGCAGAGCCGCTCCATCCGGCTTATCGACCTGAACCCGAAATGCGACGATGTCCCGGTGATTTCATCCGTGACCGTCGACCGCAAAGGCCTGCGCAATGTCGTTTCCGCGAAAGCCGCTCGCGTGCCAACGCCTCCCCCGGAAATCGATGTGAATCTTTGCCGGCAGGCCTCCGTTGTCATGATTGATGGTCACTACATGCAGGCGTGTCAGGCCTGGGCACAGGCAGCTCGCGCCAACAAAGTCTCCGTCGTTCTCGACGGCGGAAGTTGGAAAGACGGGACGGCCGAGCTTCTTCAAAATGTCCACACCGCCATCTGTTCTGCCGATTTCCGCCCGCCCGGTTGCAAATCGCGCGCGAGCGTCATTGAGTTCCTCAAGAATGCCGGCGTCGCCAGCATCGCCATCACCGATGGTTCCGAGCCCATCGAATTTGCCTCCGGCGCCGTCTCGGGAACCCTGCGCATCCCACCAGTCGAAGCCGTCGACACCATGGGCGCAGGCGATGTCTTCCACGGCGCCTATTGTTTCTTTGCGTCCATTGGCCGGGGCTTCGTCGAGTCACTGGCCGAAGCTGCCAACATCGCCTCCGAATCCTGTCGCTTTCGCGGCACTCGCGAATGGATGAAGGCGGTGCCCGCCGCAGATCTCGCTCTCCATGCTTGACAATGGCGGAGTGCCCCATCCCCATAGCCGCCGCGAACAGCCGTCGTCCGTGGCGTCGATCCGGCATTGCTAGGGCGGCGGGGGAGCGCCCGGAATCGTCCCTTCGTATTGCGGCCAGTGACCGATCAGTTCGTCCACCACCGCATGTCCCACGCGATATGCCGCCTCCAGCGCCGGTAGATACGCGGCATACGCGCCGATTCGCTGCTTCGCCAGGCTCTCTGCTGCACTCACGCCCCGCGGCTGCCTGTCAAAGTTGCTTACTGCGCGCAGCACCATCGCGCGATTGATATCCACCCGCCCCGCTCGCGCCAGGTAAGTCAGCGACTGAAATGTTCCCGTATCCTCCATCGCTGTTGTCGCAAGTTCTCCCTGGCCACCGGTAAAATACCGCACCCATTCCGTGGCCCATGCATCCATCAGCTTGCCGTGCCAGTAAGTCGACGACGATATCTCGTCACCCATCGTGACGAACGGGGGTTTCTGGGCCGTCTCGCCATCAAAATGGCTGCGAATCTCCTTCAGTTCGCTGGAATCTTCGAGCTGAATCTTTCGCGTCTTATCGAATGCCCACTCCGCCAGCCCCGGATTCAGCGCATACACCTGGCCCTCCAGCGGTTCAGCCGGCTGCTCGAACGGCAGCTTCTTGCGCAGCGGCAAATAACCCGTCGGCCAATCCAGCGGAATCTCCCGCGCATCGATCTCGTAACCTAGATCGCCATCCACAACCCAGCGTGCCCACGCGGCCGATCCCAGCGATATGCGCTCCGGGCTCCCGCCGGCGATCCCCGCAATCAGCCAATAAGCGTGGCTGAAGTCGAATCGACGATCCAACCCGACCGCCATGATCGTCGCTGCGGCATGCGCCGTCCCTTGGCCGGTCAGCACTGCCATCTCGCCCCGATCGTTCATTCGCACCGCGTGGTACGCTGCTGGCTCATTGAATACGCGGTCCAGGTGGTCGCGCTCCACCCAGTACTGCAACTCTCCCGGCTTGTCGCCGGTGTCGGCGCCAACCTCGAACATCACCACCACCACGACCTTTACCGCGATCAGGCGTTGCTTCGCGCCAGCCACCGGCGCAAGGCATGCCAGCAAAATCAAGCATAGGCAGTGGCGCACCTGGGACCTCATGGATGCGATGGTACACGACCGGCAATCACGCCATTCCCGCCGGTCAAAACCAGGTTTTCCGTTTGTATTCAAGATAAGTAGAGCCAAATTTCTCGGCCAGCACACCCTCCTCTTTGCGGGTGCGCACTAATTGCGCCGGAATCAGCACAACCAGGATCAAAAGCCACCACAGGCGCCCGGTCGAAATGATCACTCCCACAATCATTAGCGCTCCGAAGAAATAAATTGGGTTGCGGATTCGGGAATAAACGCCTGTCGTCACCAACGTGGTTGCCTTCGCCTCAATGCTGAAAGCGCGGCCTAATTCAATGCGCGCAGCCACAAAAAATAGAAACGCCGGCCCCGCAATGGCAATCCCCGCAATGCGCCAAGGAGTCCACGGCAGCCTCGCCACGTGCATTCCGATCAGCACAAGTCCGACAATCCCTAGCGCAAGGGTGACCAGGTTTAGCTTCACTGCAGTCCTCCAACCCGTCGACAACCATCCTATTGCAATTGGCGCCGGAATCCATCGAGCGCTCCGAAAACGCTATAGGATGGAAGCAGCAAAAGTCCCCCGCGCCCGGCATGGTCTCCCCAACGGCGCGCGCGGGCCGAGGGCAGGGAACGAAAATGGAGGCGAGCTGGCGATGACCTTACGCGATATTCTCTTCGGAGGCCTCATGATGGCATCAGCGGCATCCGCGCAACAGCCACAAGCACATCATTGGGCCATCGTCGTCCATGGCGGTGCCGGAGACATCGAGCGCGCAAAGCTCGGCCCGCAAGGCGATGCGAATTACCGTGCCTCGCTTGCCAGGGTGGTTCAAGCTGGGGCGAAGGTCCTCGACCGCGGCGGTTCCTCGCTCGACGCCGTCGAAGCTGCCATTCGCGTCCTCGAAGACGATCCTCTCTTTAACGCCGCCCGCGGTGCCGTATTCACTGCCGCCGGCAAGACCGAACTCGACGCCGCAATCATGGACGGTGCAACGCAACGCGCTGGTGCCGTCGCTGACGTCACCCACACGCGCTATCCCATTACGCTGGCGCGCTCCGTGATGGAAAAAACTCCTTACGTTTTTCTCGTCGGCCCAGGCGCTGACGCATACTCCGTCCAGGCCGGAATGGAGCAGGCGAACGCGAGCTACTTCTTCACTGAGAGCCGTTGGCAGTCGCTGGTCAAACAACTCCAGAAAGAAGGCAAGCCCATTCCGCCGCGTCCTGAAGGCGCCCCTCCGCCGGGTCCCGTCGTTCCCACTGCACAATTGGAAGAAACTGCCGATACCCACCGCTACGGGACAGTCGGCGTGGTCGCGCTCGACCGTCAGGGCAACGTCGCGGCGGGCACATCGACCGGTGGCCTTCAGGGCAAGATGCCCGGCCGCGTCGGTGACTCACCCATTATTGGCGCCGGCACCTACGCATCGAATCGATCTTGCGCAGTCTCCGGAACCGGAGTCGGCGAGTTCTTCATCCGCTACACGGTCGCTCGCCAAATCTGTGCTCTCGTGCAGTACAAAGCACTCCCGCTGCAGCAGGCTGCCGATGAGGTGATTCACCAGCAACTCGCGCCCATCCACGGCGATGGGGGTGTCATCGCAATAACACCTGACGGCCAGCTTGTCTGGAGCTTCAATACACCCGGCATGTTTCGCGCGCGCCAGGCCGAAGGCGGATCGGTTGAGGTCCACATCTACAACGATGAGCCGTAAGTCCCGGCGAGGCCATTCGCATACACTGTCTCCATGGCGATCGAATTCACCATCTCGTACCTCAACGACGCGGTCGCTGTCTTCCGCCAGTACAAGCGCCTGGCTGAGCGCGCCATGGAGCAGGTGACCGACGCGCAACTCTTTAGCGCCATCGATGCCGAAGCCAACTCTATCGCCATCATCGCGAAGCACATGACGGGCAACATGCGATCCCGGTGGACCGATTTCCTGACCACCGACGGCGAAAAGCCCGATCGCAACCGCGACAACGAGTTCGCCGACCCGCCTGCCACGCGTGCCGCCCTGCTCGCCGAATGGGAAATTGGCTGGGCACGCGTCTTCGCGGCGCTTGAACGTTTAACCGACGAGGACCTCAGCCGCACCGTCACTATCCGCGGCGAGCCGCACTCCGTGATGCAGGCCGTCAATCGCCAGTTGGCGCATTACCCTCACCACGTCGGCCAGATCGTTCTTCTCGCCAAGCACTTCGCCGGTGAACGCTGGCAGTCCCTGAGCATTCCGCGCAACCGGTCCGCCGAATTCAACCGCAAGGTAGCGGCCGGAGAAGCCAGCCAGCGCTAGCACGACCCATCGCGGTCGGTCTCCGCTTGCCCCTGTAAAATACTTGGCATGGAAACCATCCAGTACAACCTGCCGCAAAGCCGCATTCCGCAGGCCTGGTACAACATTCTTCCCGATCTGCCCAAACCGCTCCCACCGGTTCTGCATCCCGGCACTTTGCAGCCCATCGGTCCCGCCGATCTCGCGCCGCTCTTCCCCATGGCGCTCATCCTGCAGGAAGTCAGCTCCGAGTCTGAAATCGAAATCCCCGAAGCAGTGCGCCAGATCTATGCGCAGTGGCGGCCATCTCCGTTAATTCGCGCGCGGCGCCTCGAAAAGGCTCTCGATACTCCCGCCCATATCTACTACAAGTACGAAGGCGTCAGTCCCGCCGGCTCCCACAAGCTCAACACTGCGGTCGCTCAGGCCTTTTACAACAAGCAAGAAGGCGTTAGCCATCTCTCCACTGAGACCGGCGCCGGGCAGTGGGGTTCGGCCCTCGCCATGGCCTGCGCATTCTTCGGCCTCGACTGCCGCGTCTTCATGGTGCGCGTCAGCTACGACCAGAAGCCCTATCGCCGCGCTCTCATGGATGCCTTCGGCGCCTCGGTCACCCCAAGTCCCAGCATGGAGACGGCCGCCGGCCGCGCCATCCTCGCCCAGCATCCAGATTCCAAAGGCTCGCTTGGCATTGCCATCTCTGAAGCCGTGGAAATAGCCGCCAAAGACCCGCAAACTAAATACGCGCTCGGCAGCGTGCTCAATCACGTCTTGCTCCACCAAACCGTCATCGGTCAGGAAGCCATCGAGCAGATGTCCTTTGCCGGCGACGAGCCCGACGTGATCATCGGCTGCACCGGCGGCGGTTCCAACTTCGCCGGACTCGTCATGCCCTTCCTGGGCCGCAAGCTCAAAGGCAAGTGCACGGCGCGCATCGTCGCGGTCGAACCGGCCGCCTGTCCCAGCCTCACCAAGGGCCGCTACGCTTACGACTTCGGCGACACCGGCCATCTCACGCCGCTCGTCAAGATGCACACCCTGGGCAGCACATTTGTGCCTCCTGGAATTCACGCCGGCGGCCTCCGTTATCACGGCATGGCGCCCCTGGTCTCGCACGTCATCAACCTGGGACTAGCAGACGCCGTCACCGTCCAGCAACTCGATGCGTTCGCCGCCGGCATTCAGTTTGCCCGCGTCGAGGGCATCGTGCCCGCGCCCGAGTCGAATCACGCCGTTGCCGAAACCCTCCGCCTGGCTCTTGAAGCGAAGGCTGAGGGCAAGTCGCGCACCATTCTCTTTAACCTCAGTGGCCACGGCCATTTCGATATGCAGTCCTATATCGACTACCTGGCAGGGAAGCTGGAAAACTACGAGTATCCTGAAGAAGAGATCTCCATGGCGCTTGCGGGCTTGCCCGCTGTCGGCTAAGTCCCCTAAGGTTTAACTTTGGCCCAGTTCATTCCACTTCGGCTCAGGCAACTCGCGCCCGCGATTCATTGTGAGGGTCTTTGCGTCCAAGTACTTATCGTGGCCTTTCGCCGATCCCGCGCTCCACTCAGTCCAGTCAGAATACTCAGGAGGGTAAGATCCGCACCATGAAATGCAGCCGTGTGGCATTGCTTTCATTTGTTTTTGCCGTGATCAACTTCAGCTCAGCACATGCGCAGGCAGGAGGCGCGCAGGCTGCGGAAGCGCGGGATTCAAGTCCGCAGATAGATTTTTCAGCGAGCTTTTACGAATCGTTCACCAGCGCCTCCACCGGCAACGGGACCAAACAGACTCCCACAAACAATCCGGGCGGCATGATCGAAGCGCGCTACCTCATGAAGCCCCTTCTTGGCTTCGGCATGAGTTATTCCTACAATCGCGCCGACCAGTCCTTTGCGCCCAACGGCGCCAGCTATTCCACCTGCCTGCTCGCATGCCAGAATCCCGTCACGAATCTCAGCGCCTTTGCCGATGAAATCTCCCTCGATTGGGTGCCCTCAATGAAAATCGGCAAACTTCGCCCATTCGCTGTCGGCGGCGTCGGCTTTTTCATCACTTCGCCTGCCAATAGCATCTACGACGTCAACACCATCGTCCGGCCGGTTTATGTCGCCGGCGGAGGTTTGGACTTTTCCGTGTCCTCCCACCTGGGCATTCGCCTTCAATACCGCGACAACTTTTACAAGGCTCCCAATCCATCGGCAATTTATCCGGCGACCGGTGCCTTTACCTCGTCCTCTGAGCCCATGGGGGGCTTCTTCTACCGTTTCTAGAGGTGAGGACTGACTTCATGTATCCGGGCGGACCCAGCTTAGGAACTTGCCGAAAGATCATCTCGGCTTGCCCGTCTTTCGGTGCCCGGCATCAGCGGCGCAGAAACCGGGCGGAGCATGAGTTTCGGGATTCATAATTCCAAGGGCGCTATCCCGGATCCAGGGTCTTCATCCGGTTGGCTAGGCGCTAGGGAGCGCCTGATGACTTGTTTCACTGCCGCAGGTGGTTCTCAAAACGCTTGATCGTCGAAGCTTGTGTCCTTCACGATGAGCCAATGCATCACCTGTGCCGCGCTTCTGCGTCCAACCCCTCTGAGAGCGCCCGGGTACCTGCGCTCCCCAAAGGTTCAATCAACGTCTTTCGATGGAGGTAACGATGCCTAAGCATTCTCCTGTTTCGCTCATCATGGCATTCTTCTTTTTCATCGCCTTCGGCGCCGCGCCGGCCATCGCGCAGACTGACATCGCGTTAAGCCTCTACGGCGCGTTCAGCGGCACAACCAACAGCAATAATGTGCAGCAGAGCCCATCGAATGCCGCCGGCGGCATTTTCGAACTGCGCCATATCTCCAATCCGATCCTCGGCTGGGAAGCTACATACTCCTACAACCGCGCCAACCAGGTGTACACCTACACCGGGCCAGTGCCGTTTGCCTGCCCAGTCACAGCCCCCAATTGTGGAACCGCCTCCACCGCCCCCGTGTCTGCCAATGCGCACGAGATCACCGGCGACTGGGTTCCGTCGATTCAGGTCGGCAACCTCAGGCCCTTTGCGCTGCTCGGTGTTGGGGTGCTTCTCAACCAGCCTGCCGGCGGCCAAAGCAACACCACCAGCTCGAATAAGGCCGTATATGTTTATGGGGCAGGCCTCGACTGGGCGCTCGTTCCGCACATCGGCCTCCGCTTCCAATATCGCGGCAACCTGTACAAGGCCCCCGATGTCACCACTCTCTACACGTCGATCGACGCCTTCACGCACACCGCAGAGCCGATGGTCGGAGCTTACTTCAAATTCTGATCTCCGTCGTACTCGCGCATCTTTCCCGCTCTCGCGAATAAACACAACAGGCCGATGCCCCGCCATTCTGCGGGGCATCGGCCTGTTGTGGCTGCTCTCTCTGCCGTTGCGGGCGAATTCGACCTCGAATGCTCCCGCTGCGGCCAGGATTTATGCCAGCGAGCCGCTGATGTTCGAGAACACCGTGTTAATCGCATTTGCTACGTTGCTCGTAGCAGTGATGCACGCGAGGGCGATCAGGCAAACCAGAAGAGCATATTCGACCAGGTCCTGACCTTCTTCGCCGTTCTTCAGGCCCTGGAACTTTGCATACAGCTTCAGAAGTGTGTTGCTCATTTTTTTCTCCTAAGATGTATTTCCGACCTGCCGAACGCCGACCACGGCAGTAACCACAGCATAGGGCACCACCGGGTCCACGTCAGTACACAATCAGGTGCTCGTCACTCCCACAAATGTGGCAGACGGGAGGCATTCTCTCTTGGAGACGAAATCGGGGCGCCGCGACGCGCGTGTATGCACTATCGACTAAAAGCCGCTTGCATATGGGACTTCCCTCCGCCGAATTGGGCGCTTGGGTGAATCCAGTCCCGCGCTCGCGGTCCGGGAATTGCGGACTGCGGCCCTTTTACCGATTCGAAATCAGCATTTTCAGATCCGGTTCGACACGGCAGCTGTGGCCGGCGGCAGCCGTCCAGGCCGTGCCGTCGTCATAGCCGATCTCGAGCAAATCAATGCGTTCCACCGCGCTCATCCCCTGAACCCAAAGGTTTGCCTGAGAGATCTCATTCGCCCCCGGCGAAAACGAGACATGAAACGTCCGCTCCGCATCCCCCGGCCCGCCCTTTTCTGCGAGGGCTTGTGTCAGGTGCCCCTGGGGCGTCAGGCCGTGTACTACCAGCGTTGCTTTCGCAATCGTTTTTGCCTGGCGACTCGTCAGCGAAAGTGAAAGCCACTGCCCGATTCCCCTGGGATGCGCGCCATCGGTTTTCACAAAGCTTCCGTCGGCAAGATGGCCCGCATGCATCACGACAGGGCATGCAGCCACAGATGGCGCCCCCACGATGATCGTAGGGGACTTGTCGTGCCCGCTTGCCTGAAAAGGCTCGATGCCGCCTACCACTCCAGATCCTCTCTGCTGCCCAGGATTCTGCCCCGGCAGGGCAGAAGTGCTCAACGAAAATACGAAAACGATGATGCCCATCCGTTTCATGCAGTTCGCTCCATCAAATCCGTGCACACCAATAAAGTACTCCCAACCCCACTCCACATCCAGCCCACAGGCCTGACTCGTCAATTTCCGTCGCCTTTCCCTCGGCCGTCCTGTGATACCGTTTCAATACGGTGTCCCCTGTACCGGGGTTGGATGGCCGCAACCGGTGCGTAGGAATGGCGATGAACGGTAAATTGTTGCGATGACAGGACATCGGAGACAGCGGATTAAGAATAACGAATGCAACAGCAGCCGGAATCGCTATCGCCTGTGCTTACTGTAAGCGTGGCTCCCCAGTCTGGCTCGGCGCCCGAACCGATCCCTGGCCCCGAGCAGACGCCGCAAAACGCCGAACCTCAGCCGCATCCGGTGCCTCGCTGGCTCGTGCGCGTCGAACTTTTCCTGCGCGTCATGCTGCGCATGTATATCGGTCTGGCTGTCTGTTACGCGCCGTGGTCGCACACTTTCTGGGACCAGAATCCAATCTTTCTCCGGTATCCCTCGCTGGCGGCCTTGGCTGCACACGGGGCCGTGCGGGGCCTTGTCTCAGGGTTGGGCCTCTTGAACTTGTGGATCGCGTTTCAAGACGCCATTCGGCATCGCGACGGTGAAATATGAGCAAAGGTGGAGAGTCGGTAGGAAAACATCGTCAGCCGCAACCCGGCTCGAAGCTGGCGAAATCCATGTCAGATCTCGCCGCCGTGCCTCGCGCCGTCATCCCCGGAAATGGAGTGCCTCCTCCGCTCGATCGCGCTCCGCTGGCTTATGAGAATGCAGCGTTCCTGAACAGTCCCGACGGCCGCCTCATCCGCATCGTGTCGGAGTTTCTTGAGCCGCTGTCGCGCTTCCGTCACGAGCAGATTCAGGATACGGTTGTCTTTTTTGGATCGGCGCGCTTCCGCGGCCGCGAAGAGGCCGACCATGCGCTCGAACTTCTTGATAACACCGGTTCAACGCAGCCGGCGCCAAGCGAGGAACAGCCCGCCAAGGCATTCGACATCGCGCAGGGCAACGCTTCTGAACTGCAGCGCAAGCGCGCCGTCGCCGCAGTCGAGATGGCTCGCTACTATGAAGACGCACGGCGGCTCGCGCAATTGCTCACTCAATGGGCTAAATCCATCCCGTCCAAAAAGCATCGCTTCGTGGTCACTTCCGGCGGCGGCCCAGGCATCATGGAAGCAGCCAACCGCGGCGCTTACGAAGCGGGCGGCAAAACCATCGGCATGAACATCCTCTTGCCGTTCGAGCAGAGGCCGAACCCTTTTATCACGCCTTCGCTTAACTTCGAGTTCCATTACTTCTTCATGCGAAAGCTTTGGTTCGCTTATCTCGCAAAAGCGCTGGTTGTCTTTCCCGGCGGCTTCGGCACCCTCGACGAGATGTTTGAGATTCTCACTCTTGCCCAGACTCAAAAGCTCGCGAAGAAGATCACCGTAGTCATCTACGGCCCCGAGTATTGGAAGAAGGTCTTCAACCTTGAAGCACTCGTCGACACCGGAGCCATCTCTCCGAAGGATCTCGAACTGTTTCAATATGCGGAGACACCTGAAACCGCATTTGAGCTGCTGCGCAACGGCTTGACCGAAAATTACCTAGCGGCCGAGGCTGCAACCACTGTGTCCGCACCGCCTGAAACAAAAAACGCGCGCGACGAAGACCTGATGTCAGGCTGGAACCTCGACGACTTCCTTGGTCCTGAACTGGCCAAAACCAGGAAGTAGATGAGGTGAAATGGAGGCATCCGCAGACATCGACGATCGCGCCAAACTATCATCGGCCGCTCGCCGTCCATTAGACAGCCGGGGTCGCTTCAACCGGATGGATTCTTCTGCTTTTCGATTAAAATCTCGCGTACCGTCTAAAATTGGTATAGATCGTGCTCGATCAATCGCGGCTCAGGTGCTGCTTGCACGAATCCAGGTGGCTGAATAGCTTTAGAACCGCCTCAATTTGCCTGACTTGTCCGCCAAACCTTCGTAACTTATTTGATTCCAATAATGCATCAATTGAAGGGCAATTCGCTCCCTCTTAACCGGATATTTACGGCTTCAACCGGATACTGTCTGTGGAAATCTGCAAAAGATCGCGGATTGACAAGAGGAGCGGACATGGCCAGTTCCACGATCTCGTATTTGTGGCGCGACAAGGACGCCCCGAGGGCCTTTCGAGCCGGTGTTTCCCTGCACAGTCACACCAATCAATCACGCGAAACCCTGGATTTCCTCGCCAACTTCGGCAACCAGTTCCCAGCCATGCGCCCCATTATCTCCCGGATGGAACGGCGCGCCGAGCAGATCCATGGGATCCGCATCGACTATGCGGCAAGCTACTGGACGCCGCCCATGACACCCAAACTGGCCTTCGACCTCGAAAAACGGCAGATCGAAAGACTGAATCTCGACGCCATGGTCTCCATCACTGACCACGACACCATCAAGGCGCCGATGCTTCTGCGCACCGTGCCCAGCGCTCGCCAGATTCCCGTTTCGGTAGAGTGGAGCGCGCCCTACGGCGGCATCCAGTCGTTCCACCTCGGCGTGCACAACCTGCCCAGCTCCCGCGCAGCTCAGTGGATGGCTGACCTCGAAGACTTCACCGCCCATCCCGGCGACGCCCGTCTCACCGAGATTCTCGTCGCGCTCCACCGCGAGCCCAACGTTCTGGTCGTTTTCAACCACCCCATGTGGGACCTTTATCTGGTCGGCAGGGAAAAGCACCAGTTTCTGGTGAACGAATTCCTGCTGAAGAACGGCGCCTACCTCCACGCGCTCGAACTGAATGGGCTGCGCAATTGGGAAGAGAATCGCGCCGTCCGCCGCCTTGCAGAAAAGTGGAACATGCTGCTCATCGCGGGCGGCGACCGTCACGGCGTGGAACCGAACGCCAATATCAATCTCACGAACGCCACCAGTTTCACTGAGTTCGTCCTCGAGATTCGCCGCCAGAAAATGAGCCACGTGCTCTTCATGCCGCAGTATGCCGAACCGTGGAAACATCGCATCCTGCAATCCACCGTCGACGCCATTCGCTCCTATCCTGAGTTTCCGCTCGGCTCCCGCAACTGGGATGAACGCGTGTACCATCCGGACCGCAATGGAATGATCCGCCCCTTGTGCGAGCTTTGGCCCAGCGGCTCGGCCCCGCGCGTCATGTCGGCCGTGATTGCCATGGTGCAAATGATGGGCCGCGGTCTCGTCGCAGACGGCCTGCGCATTGCGTGGAGCAATTCACAACAGCTCCGCCTCGCCCTCGGTGATCGTGAAAGCTAACGCAGTTACTCCCTTGCTCCGCATCGGCCCAAATGAACCTGGGTGCCTTCGTTCCTGCTTCTTTTGCCCGAGTTATCAGGAACCTGATAGGCACGGTAATTGGCGCGCAGTTTGCTAACCCCGCTCGATCATGACCGATTCGCCTCGCGTCGCCTACTTTCCCGACTCGTTCCACGAAGTGAACGGGGTCGCCCATACCAGCCGTAACTTTGAAGCTTTCGCCCGGCGCCGTAATCTCCCGTTTCTGTGTGTGCGCGCCGGCGCCCGCGCTCAGGCTTTCCAGGAAGACGGCGATGTCTGGACCCTCGAGCTGCCCCGCGGCTTTCTCTCCTTCGCTCTCGAAAAAGATCTCCGCTTCGATCCTGTCTACCTGCGCCACATTCCGCTGATCGGTGAAGCGCTCGAGCGTTTTCGCCCCGATCTGATCCACATTACCGGGCCCAGTGAAATCGGCATTCTCGGCGCAGGACTCGCGCATCACCTCCGCCTTCCCCTCGCTGCCAGTTGGCATACCAACGTGCACGAGTACGCCGCGCGGCGCGCTAACTGGTTTCTGCGGCTGCTGCCTCAACGCCAGTCAACCTCTGCCGGTCAGAAAATCGAAGATCTGGCCATGGCCGCCGCTGCTCTTTTCTATTCGGCGGCCCAGGTACTCTTCGCGCCCAATCCCGAGCTCTGCGCGCTCCTGGAGCGGTCTACCGGCCGCCCCTGCCACTTGATGCCGCGCGGCGTCGACGCCGAATTGTTCCATCCCGCCAGGCGCACTCGCGACAGCAAAGATCGCGAACCCGTTCTCGGATTTGTTGGACGCTTCTCTATTGAGAAGAATGTCGCCCTCCTGGCTCAGGTTCAGCAGGCACTCGACCAGAACCAGGAAAAATTTCACTTTGTCATGGTGGGTCACGGAGGCGAAGAGGCGTGGCTCCGCAAACGATTACATCGCGCCCAGTTCACGGGTGTTCTGCGGGGTGAGGCGCTCGCCAGCGCCTACGCCGACATGGATCTGTTCGTCTTTCCTTCACACACCGACACATTTGGCAACGTCGTGCTCGAGGCGCTCGCCAGCGGTGTGCCGGCCATCGTCACTCCCGATGGTGGCCCGCGCACGATTGTCCGCGACGGCGAAACCGGCCGCATCGTTCCCGACGATCAATTCGCTGACGCCATCGCCGCTATCCTCGCCGATTCTGGCATGCACGATCGCATGCGCCACGCCGCGCGCGACTATGCCCTTACTGCCAGCTGGGATGCAGTCTTCGAGGGCGTGTATGCGGCATATCGGGACCTGAAGCCTGTTGCTGAGCGCAATGGACACGTGCATTAGGCAGTGTCCAACGAATTCTGGCGTACAGGACGTCCGGGACGGTGACGATCATCGGCGTATTGCCTCATAGGCGGTCAGCGGAAAAAACTGCCGAAAGCGACACCCAGCGGCGGGTCGCCCTTCTCCAGTTCGGAAGATACAATCTTGGTCGTATCGGCGAAAACTTCAAATCTGGCCATCGGGATCACCTTTCGTGGCGGGCAATCACGGTAACTGCCGGTTGATCGGCTATTCGTCAGTTACTGGCTGAATAATAGTTCCGCGCGCTCTCAGCCAGGCATCCCGGGCTTAGACGGTTACTCGCGATCCATCGCGCATGTCCAACACAAAAGGCGTTTCCCTGTCCGTCTGCATCTCCCACCCGATGCCGCGTACCACGCTGCCGCCGACGCCGAGAACCTTCACGCCCTCATCGGACAGCTTCACCGACTCCCACGACTGCCCCTCACGGCCCCACGCCAGAATTGCGTGATGGCCGGCAAACAACAGCATGCCCTCTGGGACGGCCGCCACAATCTGCAGCACCGGCCGATAGGGAATCATCGTGAACCGCTCTGGCTCCGCGGTGTCGATAATGTACGCATACCCGCCCGCAACAGCACAAACAAATTCCGGCTGCGGTACTGACCACAGCCCGGTTGGAACCCCAGAATCGCGAAATCCCAGCGCGCACGTCGCTAGAAACGGCTGCGCTTCCGCGCCGGCCGGCCGGATCAGCACTTCCAGCGCGCCCCGCTCGACTTCTTCAGCTTTGCGGGGATAGACAAAATGCCGCCGCGGCAGAATCAACGGCGGCGCCGCAAGAATCTCCGCCTGCCATGCGTGAGGAAAGCTCAGATCGATCACCGCGTACGCTTTTTGATCAGAGATCAACGTCTCCCTCGGGCCTTCCAGCTCCTTGCAGAGGAAAGTTGAGCGACATGCGTCGTCGCCCCAACTTCGTCGGCGCCGCTAACCGCGCCGCTTCCGCTCGTCTTCCGCGTTGTAATTCAGAATCCAGCGCAACTGCTCCTCGGTATCCGGTATCGGGAAACCTCGCGCCTTCTGAATCGCGCTCAAGGCATCCTTCGCCTTCCATCCAAGATGAATCAAGGTGCACGCCGCGGTTGTCGGCGCCCGGCCGATGCTCCCCCGGCAATGTAGCCCGATGCGCTCGCCATTCCTCAATCGCTCCGCCAGTCCTCCGCAGAATTCCCTAAAGGTGTGCACGTTCGCCGGCACATGCACATCGCGAATCGGGTGGGAAAGGAAATTCAACCCAATTTCTTCAGCGATTCGCTCTTCTTCGCCCAGCCCGAGCCAGATTGCCTCGTCCCGCTCGAGCAACGAGACCAGCGTGTTTACGCCGCTTCTCTTGATCGAGAGCAGATCGTCTTTGAGCTGACCGTCGCCGCGCGGGCAAATCACGATCGCCAGCTGTGTCTTGGCATTTCCCTCTACCCAAAGTACCTGGTCCACGCCTTCTCACTCCGGCAAATCGCGCTGCGCGTTCCGTCCCGCCCGAACCCAACCGGCCGCGCTTTCAGTCTTATGCGTACCAGATAGGACACCCATCGCTCGGGCTTTAGCGGCACTTCCGATCATAGACGCCTGCCTGCGCAATCGCCGATCTTGCGCTTGCCGCGCGTCTTCCGAGCGCCTTCAAGGCTGTCCGGATCCCTGCCGCGACGAACTTGGAAAGACAACTGCATTTCTTTTGCCCGCATCGTAGCAGAAGTGGTGCGGCTCAACGAGACAGCCCGCATCCGTTGATGTACCTGCAGACGCTCGTTCGCGGATACACGCGAAGCTTTATGTCTGGCCGGCCTCTGGAGTCGACCTTTGGCGCGGGAAGTGCGCCTTCCTCCAGATCGGCCGGCCGCCTGATCACAAGTCCCTCCCCCAGGGTGCGCTAATGGGAAGCAAGCAGGCCGGCCCGATCGGCCGCCTGCTTGCTTCTCGCAGCGTCATTGGAAAGTCGACTCCGGGCCAGGTCAAGCAGGCCGCCTTTTCTGCTGCGCCGCTGTCTGCGCATTCCCTAATGCGAAAATAGGACTAGCGTTCGGTATCGGCACAAATTTATCCGGCGCAAGAGGCCTCATACAGATGCTGCGCGTCCTTTCGACCCATTTATTCCTGAATCATCGATTGCATCCTGGCCTTCTTGAAAACGCTGCGCGCGCCGGCGCGCAGGCTATTGAGATCTTCGCTGCGCGCCAGCACTTCGACTACACGAGCCGCGAACACGTCGCCGAGCTCGGCGAGTGGTTTCGCTCCAACCCCATTGAACCCTTCTCGATGCATGCGCCACTTTACCCCGATCGCGAAATGGGCCGCGCCGGCGCTCCGGCAGTCAACGTCATTCATCCTGAAAAATCCCGCCGCATCGATTCCATGGATGAGATCAAGCGCGCCATCGAAGCTGCCGAGCATATCCCGCTGCGCCATGTCGTCATGCATCTGGGCGAACGCGACGACTCCTGGTCACCACGCACCATCGAATACGCGCTCACCGCACTCGAACACCTTGGCGCCTTCGCTCGCCCGCTGGGTGTGCGCCTGCTTGTCGAGAATCTGCTCAGCGAGGCGACCACGCCGGAGCATCTCGTCATGATTCTCGAGATGGGCCATCTCGACAGCGTCGGCGTTTGCCTCGACCTTGGCCATGCCCACATCACCGTCGGAACAAAAGAAGCCATAGCGACGCTGGGCAGCCGCATCGCTTCAGTGCACGTGCACGACAATCACGGCACGAAAGACGAGCACCTCTGGCCGGGCGAGGGCACCATCGCCTGGGATGCGACAACTAGGGCCCTCAAGATGCTCGCCACACCCCCTGCTGCAGTGCTTGAAATCGGCCATACTCTGCCCGACACGCCCTCCGCGCAGACCGCTCGCATCGAAAGCTCCTTCGAACTCTTCGATTAGTTCTGAGATCGTGTACCTTGTCACCATCTGGATGAAATCGGGCGGCCCAGATTTCGATGTTGAGACCTCGGTTGGCAGAATCGATCTTCCATCTCGCTCAATGGTCGAGGCCGGCTCTCCTGATCGGCGTGGGAGCCCTCAGCGGCAACTTGCATCCACCCGGCAAGAGGCTAAACCGGGTACACGATGCCGGCCGCGGAGCCATCTGCACCGCCTTCGGTCCGGTACTCCAGTTGTTCACGAGTTCTGCGCCGTCTACTGACCCAAGCCCCGTGGCAAGATTGAAGATGCCACCGCTTGCCGCAAACCCGCCAACTCCCGGCACATCGTTGTTTCCTGACTGCGTCGCGTGAAACGGGTTGTGCTCTCCGGCGGCCAATCCATAGAACGTCGGATTCACGTTTCCCTGTGCCGCACTGCCCTGCTTCTCAATCACCAGAGCCATGATTCCCGCAAAGTCCGGTGTCGCTACAGATGTTCCCGAGACGATAAAGGGCTCGCCGTTCACAATGGCGAGCGAACCGTCGTGATTGGCCGCCGCCAGCGCAACATCCGGTACCGCCCGCATACCGTCGGCCCCGGCCGTTCCGCTCAGGTCCGCTTGCCAGGCCGGCTGTTCATATACCGCGCTCGCGCCGCCGCCCGACGCCCACATGCCTGTCCCGCCATTGGCCGCACTTTCGTTCCATACCACTTCCGGAATGTATCCGAACGCCGACTCGTAGTCCGCTGAGTTCGCCGCCGACCAGTATTCCGAGACATTCGATCCTTCGTCGAACTCCGTGCCGCCGACACAGGTGGCGTAGGGAGGGCTGCATAGCCCATTGACGGCCTGCTCCGTGCCGGCAACGTCGGCGCCTGCAGCGCATCCGGCTGCGCCCGCATCCCCCGACGCAACCAGCACGCTGATGCCCTCGCTCGCCGCCTGCTCCCAAAGATCGTTATAAAAGGCGATCTCCGTTGCGCCCATTTCCTGCTCGCAGCTGCCGTAGCTCACACTCACCACCTGCGCCGCCGCGTGATTCACGATGTAGGTGGCCGCCAGGTCCACTCCATCTGTCGTCGCAGTCGACCTGGCAACCACCAGATTCACGCTTGCTTCCGGCGCAACTGCCCCGCTCCACTCCACGTCCAGCGTCGACTCGTCCTGATCGCCTGCCACGAGCCCCGGATCGGCGCCATCGACCACAACGGCCGGTGCATTCGCCGGTAAACCCGCAGTTGCGCGAAATGTTGCCACATCGCTCAGTTCGATGTTGCTCCGGCCCGCAATCGCAATCCCGGTTCTCGCTCCGTCAATTCCATCGCCGTAAAGCGGAACCAAATCGTAAATCGTCGCGAAGTCTGCAGGAAACAGGTAATGGGTGCTTCCTGCCGAGTACGCCGGCTCGAGTCCTGCCGCGCTTCGCTCGTGCAACTCTGCCTTTCGCCGGAAGTCGTGCAGCGAAACCACGCCGCGCACCGCGCCTTCCAGCGCCGCGGGAATCTCGGGCTCCTGTGAGTTCGCGATATGCATCACGCCCTTTACTTGGTAGCGATGTATCTCGGTGTGGAAGGCGTCAGACACCTGCGCGGCTGATCCCGAAAACTCCACAATCCGTCGCCCCGCAAAAATCTCATCGATCGCAAATCCCTGAGCCGTGAGCCACGCTGCTACGCGCGCCAGATCCACGGCGTCCGCTCCGAAGCGCGCGCCATATTCCTCCGGTGTTAGCCACTGGTGAAACTCCGGCGACTCAGGATTCTGCTGCTCTTCAACCAGCGCATCGAGTGCAGCCTCCTGCGAAAGCGAAGGCTTCAGCAAGAGCAGCATCCGGGCCAGTGGCGTGTCAGCGCTCACCATCCCTTCATCAAACTCAGGCCGTGCCAGAGGATGCACATTTTCTTCCGGTGTCGCCGCTTTGGTTTCGTCAGCGCCGCTCACCGCAGCGGAATTGGTTTGTTCCTGCGCCAAAGCGCACGAAACCGATGCCGCGAGCGCAAGCGCCCCGGCCAGGAGGAACTGGAGTCGATCCAATTTTGAGCAAGCTCTCCTTCGAGAACGGAGAAGACGCGGCGGCGTGCTTTCTGGTGGAGGTTGACTTCAGATCAACTGGGGTCGCCGCCCGCCGATTCCTCGTTCTGAGTTGCTTCTAATGTAGAACCGATTCAGAAAACTGGAATCCACTCGGATTGATCTTTATCCCGAGAGTCACCTGAATTGCCGGTTACTGTTGCGAATTCAGACAAATTCAGTGGCGAGGTTTTGCCGCTCCCTGTCTCTAGCAGATGCGAGGCAACTGCTCACCAATCATCGTCGGAATCACGCGATTCGCGCCCATGGCGGTGCGGGCCACCAGCATCCGCTTGTGCTCGGCCGTTACGTGGCCGATGCTCGCGGCCTGGCGGCCGAGCGGGTGCGCTTGCAAAACCTCCAGCACCCGGTTCGCTGCATCGGGTGCGACGAAAAACACTGCCTTGCCTTCGTTGGCCACGTATACCGGGTCCAGTCCGAGCAGCTCGCAAGCCGACTGTACTTCAAAACGGACTGGCAGTTTGCCTTCATCAATCACCACGCCCACATCGGATGCCTGCGCGATCTCGTTAAGGGTTGACGCCAGCCCGCCGCGCGTAGGATCGCGCATCGCATGCACCGCGCCGCCGGCTGCGTGCAGCACATCGGCAATCATGCCGTTCAACGCCGCGCAATCACTGCGGATCTGGCTCTCGAACTGCAGCCCTTCGCGCACGCTCATAATCGCCATGCCATGGTCGCCGATGTATCCCGATACAATCACCACGTCGCCTGGCTGCGCGCGATGTGGTCCCACGGCTATTCCCGCACGCAGCATGCCCACGCCGGCAGTGTTGATGTAACAGCCGTCGCCGTGCCCGCGCTCCACCACTTTCGTGTCGCCGGTGACGATCTTTACCCCCGCGGTGGCGGCGGCTTTCGCCATGGCGTCAACGATCGCAGCCAGTTGCGCTAGCGGAAAACCTTCTTCGAGAATGAAGCTCGCGCTGAGAAACTTCGGATCGGCGCCAGAGACAGCCAGATCGTTAACCGTGCCGTTGACTGCCAGCTCGCCGATCGACCCGCCGGGGAAGAACAGCGGCTGCACAACAAAGGAGTCGGTGCTCAGCGCCAACCGTGCGCCTGCTGCCTCGAGCACTGCCGCGTCGCCCAGGTTTTCCAGAGCCGGATTGCGAAACGCCGGCAAAAACAAATGCTCGACCAGTTCGTTGCCCAGCTTGCCGCCGCCGCCGTGCCCCATCACGATGGTCGGATAATCCGCCAACGGCAGCGGGCAACTCCAGTTGGAGAAATCCGCTACCGCAGCTTTTCCATTCTCAGGCATGCAATTCCTCGCTCAGCGCCTTTCCCGCGCTCGCCAGCTGCTCTGCCGACAGGAATCGCCCGTAATTGTAATACGCGGCGCACGCGCCTTCGCTCGATACCATCGTTGCGCCCAGCGGATGCCGCGGTGTGCATTCCCTGCCGAAGGCCGGGCACTCGGCCGGCTTGATGGCGCCGCGCAGCACGTCTCCCGCATGGCACAATGGCGACTCCTCGGTGTGAATGCCGGTGATGTGGAAGCGCAGATCTGCATCGAAGTCGCGATAGTCCGCATTCAGCCGCCAGCCGCTTTTCGGGATCACGCCAATCCCGCGCCAGGCGCGATCCGTCACTTCGAACACCTCGCTCAGCAATTTCTGCGCGGCTCCATTGCCGTCAAATGTCACTACGCGGCTGTAAGCGTTCTCCACTTCGTGCTGTCCCGCCTCAAGCTGGACCACTGCGTGGCGAATGCCGTCGAGCAGATCGAGCGGCTCAAACCCCGTAACCACAATGGGAATGCCGTACTTCTCCGCCAGCGGCGGATACTCCCAGTACCCCATCACGCTGCATACATGGCCTGCCGCCAGAAACGCCTGCACCTGGTTTCCCGGCGACGACATGATCGCAGCAATTGCCGGTGGCACAAGCACATGCGAAACCAGTACCGAAAAATTCTTCAGGCCCCGCCGCTTGGCCAGGTGCACGCTCGTGGCGTTCGCCGGCGCCGTCGTCTCAAAACCAACCCCGAAAAAGACCACCTGCTTGTTTGGGTTCTTCACCGCCAGTTCGACTGCATCCAGCGGCGAGTAGACCACGCGAACGTCGCCGCCACGGCCCTTCACCTGGAAAAGATCGCCTTCCGTGCCTGGCACGCGCAGCATGTCGCCAAACGAGCAGAAGATTACGCCGGGCTGCGCGGCAATGGCCAGCGCTTTATCGATCAGTTCCAGTGGCGTGACGCACACAGGACAGCCAGGCCCGTGCACCATTTCGATTCCGGCGGGCAGCATCTGGTCGATGCCGTTCTTTATGATGGAGTGGGTCTGACCGCCGCACACTTCCATGATCTTCCACGGCCGCGTGGTGATCTGGTGGATCTCTGCCGCCAGCGCTCGAGCGATCTCCCCATTGCGAAACTCAGTCAGATATTTCATCTCTCGGCGACCTCATACTACGTGTGCCCCGGGTCGGGCTTCTGGGACCGGGAAAACTCAAATCGCTGGGCGTTCCATCCTCGCCTGCTCCGCCAACCCAGCTAGTTCTGTTTCGTCTCACAACTTCCGTCAGGACAATTCGACTGGGGACGGTTCGCAGCGCGCGCAAACGCCTCCTCTTCGCTCGCCAACTCTTCTTCCAGTACCCCCAGCGCGCGAAAGTCGGCCAGAGTTTGTTCCGCCGTCGCCTCGTCGATCTTCGAGATGGCAAAACCCACGTGCACAATCGTATAGTCGCCCACAGCAACCTCAGGCACATAGTCGAGGCAGACGTTTTTTACTACGCCGCCAAAGTTCACACGGCCCATTCGGATCAGGCCGTCGCTCGATATTGCTTCCACTTTTCCAGGAATTGCCAGACACATAGCAACCTTCTTATACCTTTATTGCGGTGCCCTCAAGTGTGATTTAGGTCACTTGCGGCGAATTCCATCATCTGCCCGGAATGAAAAAGGAGCAAGTCGGGATTTCCCCGTTCGGAGCGTCAGGCTTTGCCTCCTCCTCGCTGACTGCTGAGCGGAGGAGGCACGGCCCTGTCGAGGTTGGGAATACCCATCAATCGACCGGCTCCCCCGAGACGGAACATTGGACGAGCGGGTTTATGCGGTTATCTCTAAGAAAATAAATCATTAATGGTTATAGCGTGATCCGAGTGATTATCGCTTTGGTGCGAAATGACGGGAACAGCCGGCAATGGATTGAGGCAGATGTGCCATTTTCGCGCGGCATGGGTTTTGCCTTGGCGTTCCGGCGGACCCCCGGTGAGATGGATCCAGAGCGATGGTCTGGTTCGCGCCCGCGCCCTCCCCGGTGGATCGGGATCGACGCCGCCAAAGTATGCCGCAGGTTCGATCAGTCCGCCACAATCAGTTCGCCCGGCACAATCGGCCGTGTCCGCGGCAGCATACCGCGCGAAGCCGCGATACCGAAAGCCCCCAGCATGCCAGCGTACGCGATCAATTTAATCAGGTTTCCTTCGCGGGTTTCGGGCAGCACCTTCCACAAAACGAGAAGCGTGCTCTGCGCGGCCGTGGCTGCCCATACGGAGCCATAGAAATAGCGGCGTTCCGTTCCTTCGCCCTTGGTCGAGAGGCCGACACGAGGCAACTTGCCGATCATACCCAGGAACAGGATGAAGGCGCAAAACGGAGAGTAGGCGTAGAGATAGATCTGCTTCAAGTGCCACGATCCGCTGATGGATGCCGCCACCAGCCCGGCTAGATTGAGCAACGCGAAGTTCAGCACCGCGTTCCAGGCAAAGGTGTAGCACACGCGCCGGTAAAGAGGATTCGGCCGGTCTTCGTCAAATCGCAGAATGTACGGAGCCGGCTCAACGCCTGGCAGTTGACCATACAGTCCGGCAACGGCGGTGCCGATCAGTACCGCAGCGAGCCAGATCGCATTCCAAAAGCGAAAACCGTGAGCGAAAAGACCGAAGGTTAGAGGTCCAGGTGCCAGAAAAAACACCCAGATCCAGATGGGCCAATGAAGAACTCGATAATACCCTTTGTTGCGGAGCCGGACTTTACGCTCCGCCGCATATTCATACTTACCGTAGTACGGCATTGGCGTGAGTCTCGCAGAGCAGACGGCAGCGAGTCAACCTCGCGCGGCGCGTGCAGTTAACAGGATTTTCATAAAACTGTGAGATCGATTGTGCCTGGCGCTATCACTTGAGAAACGCCACGGCCTGCGGCCCTAACTGCGCCGAGCACTCCAGCGGCGCCAGGTGTCCGCATCCCGCAATCACGTTCAATTGCGACTGTGGAATCAACTGGTGAATCGTTTCAGCTTGCGCAACAGGGGTTACCCGGTCCACTTCGCCCCATTCAATGAGCACAGGCATCCTCAGTTCCGGCAGCAGCCGGTCGGTGACATCGCGCGCGGTCAGCATGGAGCCGATCGCCCGATGAATGATCCACGCGTTCTTTCTGAAATTGCGCAGTATGTCTCGCGCAATATAACCGGGAATCCGCCCGGGATGCGGCATAAGCAACGCATCGAGTTCGTCGAGTTCAATCGTCGTGCGTGGCGCAAAAAGGTCGGTATTCCAGCTCGGCTTCACATTCAACCCCGCCGCGTCGAACAGCATCAACCGATTCACGCGCTCAGGATGCTCCTGAGCGACAAGCTCAACAATCCATCCGCCCATCGACCACCCGCCAAGATCAACCTGCTTAAGCCCAAGCCGGTCAAGAAAACCCTCAACTGCGGCAGCCTCATTGCGTACGGAATACGAAAAGTTGCTGGGTTTCTGGCTTCGTCCGTAACCGGGCAGATCGGGCATGTATACCCGGAATCCCGCACTCGCCAGGAACGGCGCAAGGTTGCGCCAGTCTTCGGCGCGGCCGCCCAGCCCATGCACCAGCACGACCACCGGTCCATTTTCGGGACCCATTGCCAGGTAGTGGACGCGCGTGCCTTCCACGCGCACATTCCGGCTCTCGATGCCGGAAAAGGATTCGTGCAGATACATCAACCAGTTGAAGAAGCTGACCGGATGCAAGTAGAATCCAATGCCCGCCATCGCGCCCAGTAGAAGTACGGCACAAAGCAGGCGCAACACCCACTTCATCGCGTTACTGTCCCTCCGCGTTGAGTTCCCGCGCCCGCCGCCACCCCTTCTCGATTACCCGCACCGTGATGGCATCGAGCTGCAAGGCGCTCTGGCTGTTCCATTCCGCGTGTTCCACCCAGCGAACTTCGCCCGCGTCCGATGCGGCCGCAAGTTCGCCGCCCATCACTCGGCAAAGATAATCGGCAATCACGTAATGGTAGCGGACACGGCCTTCCTCGCGATGAATCCGTTCGAGCAGTTCAACCAGCTCGATGGGCTCAACATCCAGTCCCGTCTCTTCCTTCACTTCGCGCGCTACGCCCTCGGCCAGAGATTCTCCTACTTCCAGCACGCCGCCCGGCACCGTCCAATGGCCTTTCAGAGGCTCGCGTCCGCGGCGCACCAGCAGCACGCGGCCCTGGTGCACCACGACTGCGCCGACACCAACAAGCGGAGTCCGCGGAAATTCGCGCTTGAGCTCACTCGCCGTCAAACAAACCCTTCCACTGGAACATTCCGGGTTCTCCTTGGGACGTCGCTTGAATCGGCGCGTTGCGTCTATCATCAAAACAAACATGCCGGGAGAACAAAGAACTCAACTTATTTTGAAGATTGACGGAATGCATTGCGGCTCCTGCGTGCGCCGCGTCAACCAGGCACTCACCGCCGTACCGGGCGTGGTGGTGGAGGAAGTTCGCCTGGGGGCGGCAAGGCTCACCTCGCTCCAGGATCCGGCCCCGATCAAACTCGTGATCGATGCCATCGCGAAATCCGGTTATGCCGCGCACTTGGAATCATAACGCCACACGCCGGAGTTGAATCGTGGCCACGCATTCTCCAGAGAGTCTCACGCTTCCGGTCCTTGGCATGACGTGTGCCTCCTGCCAGCACCATGTCGAAGAGGCGCTGCGTTCGACGGCTGGTGTTGAGTCGGCGCGTGTGGATTTAATGGCGCACCGCGCCAGCGTGGTATTCGATCCCCAACAAACTGCGCCTGATCGGCTGGTTGAGGCGATTCGCGGCGCGGGATACGACGCGGTTCTGCCCCGCGCAGGGGATGCGGGCGCGCCGGCTCAGGGGCGTGCGCTTGACGCCGCCGGTTCACCGGTAAAAGCCTGGGTCACGCTGGCCGCTGGCTTCGTGGATATGCTTCTGGCCATGCCGCTCGGCGGCAGCATGAGCGCTCCGGACCGTTTTCTGATGCGCGCTCTGCCGTGGCTCTATCTCGTTCCGTTTGGCGTGCTGCGCTGGCTTCAGCTGGCTCTGACCGCAGTCGTCGTTGTCTGGGCCGGGCGCGGCATCTATTGGAGCGCCGCGCGCGCTCTCCGCCGCGGCGCCACGAACATGAACACCCTGGTGAGCCTTGGAACTGCGGCGGCATTCGTTTATTCGGCCTACGCAACAGTCGCGCCCGCGCCGGGACGCCAGGTTTACTTCGACGCGGTTCTCTTGATTCTCGGCTTTCTTCTTTTGGGCAAAGCTCTCGAAGCCCGCGCCAAATTCCGCGCGCTGGGCGCCCTCGATGCTCTCTCGCGGTTGCGGCCTGCCACGGCGCGCCGCGTCTTAGGCGGCGTGCAAACCATTGTGCCGCTCGAGGAAGTGCGCCCCGGTGATGAGATCGTGGTTCTTCCCGGCGAGCGTTTCCCGGTCGATGCGATTTTGGTCGAGGGCCGCACCACAGTTGACGAATCGATGCTGACGGGCGAGTCCACTCCGCTCGAGCGCGAGCCCGGCGGCCGCATCCTGGCGGGCTCCCTCAATTACGACGGCGCTGTAGTGTGCCGGGCGCAGTCGCTGGGGGAAGAGACGGTGCTGGCGCAGATTGCGTGCATGGTTGGCCAGGCGCAGAGCTCCCGCGCGCCCATGGAGCGGCTTGCCGACCGTGCCAGTGCGATTTTCGTTCCCGTCGTTCTGCTGCTGGCGGCCGTCACGTTTGTCGCGTGGATCGCCGCATCCCATTCCTTGCAACTGGCTCTGGCCAATACGGTTGCCCTGCTGGTCATCGCATGTCCCTGCGCCATGGGATTGGCCGTGCCCGCGGCGTTGACTGTGGCTGTGGGCCGCGGCGCCCAGCTCGGCGTGCTCTTTAAAGGCGGCGAAGCCCTGGAACGTCTCGCGCATCTCGACGTGATCGTCCTCGATAAGACCGGGACAATCACAGTGGGAAGGCCGGTACTTGTCAAGCGGGGACTGGAAACTGGGGAAATTGGTGCTGCGGACGCATCGACCCTGAAACCCATGGGCGCGCATCCCGACTTAGGGACTCGGGAATGTCCTAAACCGTCCGAGCATGCACTCCTGCGAATCGCCGCCGCGGCGGAGGAACGTTCGAATCATCCACTGGCACATGCGATTGTGGATCGCGCGCGCGAACTTGGTATCGCGTGGCCTCAGGCCGAAGACGTTCAGATATTTCCCGGCCGCGGCTTGACGGCTCGCGTCGAGGGCCGCGAATGTCTTCTAGGCAACCAGGCCCTTTTCGGCGAGTTCGGAGTTGCGCTGCCAACGGACGTGGATGCACCCGAGCCCGGCGTCACGCGCTTATGGATGGCGATCGATGGCGTGTCCGCTGGATTTTTCGACGCGCGCGACCAAATCCGCCCTGATGCGTTCGCTGCCGTCTCGGCGCTGCAACGTTCGGGGCTGCGCCTGGTGATGCTCACCGGCGACTCCGCGGCAGCCTCTGCGCCCATCGCTCGCGAAGCAGGCATTACTGATTTCCAAGCGGCACTCGATCCTGCGGGCAAGCTGGCGCGCATTCGCGCTCTCCAGCAAAAGGGCCTTCGCGTGGGCATGGTTGGCGACGGCATCAATGACGCAGCTGCGCTGGCCCAGGCTAATGCCGGCATCGCCATGGGCACGGGTGCAGACCTGGCGCAGGAGGCCGGCGACGTGCTGCTTCTGCGGCCGCGGACTTTGGCAATTCCCGCCGCGCTCGCGCTCGCCCGGCAAACGGTGCGCATCATGCGCCAGAATCTCGGTTGGGCGGTGGGCTACAACCTCCTCGGCATTCCGTTGGCCGCTGGATTGCTCTATCCTGCCTTTCATGTGCTGCTGACACCCTGGCTGGCCGCCGCGGCCATGGCTATGAGCTCGGTGTGCGTGCTGGCCAACAGCCTGCGGCTGCGGGGCTGGCAACCGGATATGCCGGCGGGCGCCAACACGTTAAACTAGCGTCTGGGCTTCTCCAGTGCGCATCCTCACCCGCTACATTCTCGGCGAGATCATTTCCCTCACCCTGATCGGGTGCGCGCTCTTTACGTTCATCCTCTTCATGCCCAATCTGCCCCACATCCTTGAGGTAGTGGTGCGCAGCAGTTCCACGTGGACCGACGTCGCTGAGGTTTTTCTCTTCACCCTGCCCAATCTCTTCAAGTTCACCATACCTATGGCGGTGTTGTGGGGTTTGCTGCTCGGCCTGAGCCGGCTTGCCGCCGACAGCGAAATCATCGCCATGCGTGCATCGGGACTCGGCATCGGCTATTTTGTGCGAGTCGCATCCATCCTTGCCATGGCCGGCATGATCCTCGGACTGGCCAACTCGCTCTATCTGGCGCCGCGCGCCAATCAGGCTCTTATCGAGCTGGGAGAGGCGATTGAGACCTCCCAGGCCTCGTACGAAATCCAGCCCCGCGTCTTCTACGAAGACTTTCGCAACTTCGTTCTTTACGTGCAGGACGTGCGCTCGGGCACCGGCGCCGCCAACTGGCGTGAAGTCTTCATGGCCGATGTGAGCGACCCCGCTCATCCCGTCATCACCACCGCCGCAACAGGCACAGTGGTCAGCGACAGTACCCAGGAGCTGTTGATGCGGCTGCGCGACGGCCAACGCGACGAAACCGTTGCTGACCAGCCGGGCCAGTCGAATATCTCCACTTTTGTAACCACCGACATGCCCCTGACTCTTGGCCAGCAGAGCGATGTGCGCCTCGGCCGTGTGGACACCGCGCTCTACGCGCTCCCCATGGGCGCGCTTTTCCATCGCATTCTCCAGACGCGCGGCACGGCGGATCAGAAGCGGTTCCTGATCGAATTGCACAATCGCTTCGCGCTTCCCGTGTCGTGCGTAGTGCTGATGCTGGTTGGCGTCCCGCTCGGTGTGGCTTCGCGCCGCGGCGGCAAGAGCTCCGGATTTGTCTTTACCATTCTTCTGGTTTTTGTCTACTACTTTCTTTCTTCCACCGGCATTGCGCTCGGCCACCAGAGCAGGCTTCCGGCTTTCTTGGCTGTCTGGTCGGCTAATCTGCTTTTTGCCGCGGCCGGCGTCTTCCTCCTCTGGCAGCTCGCCACCGGAGGCCGGATCATCTCCTCATTTACGGCCTGGGTTTCCCATATGCCGAGATTCAAGGCTCCGCTTCCGGCCAACGGTTTCCAGCTCAGCGGGCTCATCGACAGGTTTCATCCGCGCACCCCGCGAGCCCGGCCGCGTGGCATCTTCCCGCGCATCCTCGACGAGTACATCGTGCGCGAATTTAGTGCCATGTTTTTTCTGGTGCTCGCGGGCTTCCTGCTGCTGATGATCGTCTTCACATTCTTTGACCTGATGGGCGACATTCTACGTAATCGCATTCACCTCTCGATCGTCGGCGATTACCTGCTCAATCTCGCGCCCAGCCTGCTCTACCAGATCGCGCCGCTCGCCGTGCTCATCGCCGCCCTTGTCGTTTTCGGCGTCCTCAACCGCAACAGCGAAATCATCGCCATCAAAGCTACCGGCATCAGCCTCTATCGGCTTGTGATTCCAATTGTGTCGATAGCCGTTTGCCTCGCCGTGGCTCTTTTTCTTTTCGACCAGTACTACCTGCCGCAGGCCAATCGCCGGCAGGAGGCGCTGCGCAATGTCATCAAAGGCCGTCCTGCTCAAACCTACCTTCATCCCGAGCAGACGTGGATCTTCGGACAGCCCCACCCCGGCGAACCCCCGCGCATCTTTTACTACCACATCTTCGATCCCGATGCGAAAGAGTTCGCCGACCTCTCGGTCTTTGAGCTCGATCCCGCCACGTTTTCGCTCACGCGCCGCATCTTCGCCGCACGCGCTGTGTGGGACGCCGACGCCCATACCTGGCGTTTTGAGAATGGCTGGGAACGCGACATTCAGGGCGCAAACGTGACCAGGTACCGCGAGTTTATCAAGACCACATTCTCCGAGATTCATGAACCGCCGGACTATTTCCAGAAAGAAGATCTCGAGTCGCAGGAGATGAACTTCGGCCAACTCGATCACTATATCCGCGACCTGCGCCAGAGTGGATTCGACACCATGCGTCTCCGTGTCGCGCTGTGGCACAAGCTTTCCTACCCGCTCATCGCGGTTGTGATGGCCATCCTCGCCATTCCTTTCGCGCTTTCTATGGGCCGCCGCGGCTCGCTCACCGGCGTGGCTGTTGCGGTTGCCGTGGCGCTCGCCTACTGGGTCGTCGACGGCCTCTTTAGTGCCATGGGCAACGTGAATTATCTGCCCTCGGTGATGGCCGCCTGGTCCGCCGATGTGCTCTTCGCCCTCGCCGGTGGATATCTACTGCTGCGCACGCCGACCTGAGTCGCTTCGTGCCGTGCGCGCCTGCGCCCCCGGTACAATAACCCTATGCTCGGCGATCTCGCCCCGCTCTACACCTACATGCGCCGCTACCGCTGGGGATACGTGCGCGGTACCCTGGCCTGCGTGGCCACCAACATCATGGCTGTCCAGTTCCCCCGCGTCCTGGGAATGGTCACTGACGCCATCCAAAAGGGAACCACGCGCCGCCACGTTCTAATCTTCGCTCTCATCCTCATCGGCATCATCCTCGTCAAGGGCGTCTTTCTCTACGCGCAGCGCTGGATCCTCATCGGCATCTCTCGCGACATCGAGTTCGACCTGCGCAACGATCTCTTCCGCCAGCTTGAAATCGAAGACTCCGGCTTTTACCAGCGCTACCGTACCGGCGACATTATGGCGCGCATGACCAACGACCTGAACGCCGTCCGCATGTTGCTCGGCCCCGCCCTCATGTACAGCGCCAACACCATCTTTCTCACCGTTTTCGCGCTGTTTTTCATGCTGCGCATCAGCCCCTGGCTCACCCTCGTCGCCCTGGCGCCCATGCCGCTGGCCAGCATCGTCGTGCAATACCTGGGCCGCAAAATTCACGAGCGCTTCGAGCGCATCCAGGCCAGTTTCTCCGACATCTCGGCGCAGGCGCAGGAAAACTACTCAGGCGTGCGCCTCATCCGCGCCTTCGCCCGCGAAGAATCCCAGATCGGCCTCTTCGAACGGCTCAACCGCCAGTACATCAGCCGCGCCCAGCGCCTCGTGCAACTCATGGGCATGCTGTGGCCCACCCTCGAGTTCATCCTCGGCGTCTCCATGGTCATCACCCTGCTCGCCGGCGGCCACCAGGTCCTCGCCGGCCGCATCACCGTGGGCCAGTTCTTCGCCTTCAGCACCTACATGATGCTGCTCACCTGGCCCATCATCGCCGTGGGCTGGGTCATCAATATCTTCCAGCGCGGCACAGCCTCGGTAAAGCGGATCGATGAGCTCCTCAAAGCCGAACCCGCCATCGACGACCGCTCCGCCGTTCTAGCCATTGGACAAGATACCGTACTGCGAGGTGCGATCGAATTCCGCCATCTCAACTTCCATTATGGCGATGGCCCATCCATGCTTCACCCCGCAGACGCCGGCTTCGCTGCCGGGACCCCGGTGCTGCGCGACATCTCGCTGCACATTCCTGCCGGCTCCAGTCTCGCCATCGTTGGGCCCACCGGCTCCGGCAAAACCACCCTCGTCAATCTCATTACCCGCCTCTACGACGCACCCGAAGGAACGCTGCTGATCGACGGCCGGCCGGTCCGCGAATATCCCCTCGCCGTATTGCGCAGCAACATCGGCATGGTGCCGCAGGAGACGTTCCTCTTCAGCGAAACCCTTCGCGAGAATCTGGCCTTCGGCGCGCCCCGCGCGACACCCGAGGAACTGCTTGAAGCTGCCGGCGCTGCGCACATTCGTCAGGAATTCGAAGAATTTCCCCAGGGATTTGAGACCATGGTGGGCGAGCGCGGCGTCACTCTCTCCGGAGGGCAAAAGCAGCGCTCTGCCATTGCCCGCGCTCTGCTGCGCCGCCCCGCGATTCTCATCCTCGACGACGCGTTGGCCAGCGTGGACACCTACACGGAAGAGCGCATCCTTGGCGGATTGCGTCATTACACCGCGAACACCACGACCATCCTCATCTCGCATCGCGTGTCGACTGTCCGCAATGCCGACCGCATCGCCGTCCTCGACAAGGGCCGTATTGTCGAAATCGGCGGTCACGAGGAACTGCTCGCGCGCGACGGTTACTACGCCAGCCTCTACCACAAGCAGCAACTCGAAGAAGAACTGACCGTCGCCGGCTAGCGCCGTGCAACTGAAATTCGGAACCAAAATTGACTCGGTCATCCTGAGCGTGGTTTGTGCTTTCACCAAAATGAGTCGAAAGACTTGCATCCCGGCGGCCAACTTGACTTCTGCGGCAAACGCTTCCCCATCTGTTACCCTTCTCACACCCGTTCCTTCCGCCTGTCGAGGAACGCAATGCATCTTCAGGCTCCATGGCTGAACGCAACAAGAAATTGAGAATCGGCAAGTGTGTCTTTGGCGGCGCCGCCGTCACCCTCGGAGTTATCGGCCTCGCCTTTCACGATTTCGCTACCAACTGGCAGCGCGTCGACCGCGCTGTTCCCCATCGGGAGTTGCTGGCTTACCTTGCGGCCGCCTGCGAAATCGCAGGCGGAGCCGCGATCCTCTGGCGCCGTACCGCCCGCGCCGGCGCCGCGCTGCTGGCACTCATCTATTCCGTCTTCGTGCTCCTGTGGGTGCAGAAGATCGTGCCGGCCCCGCTCGTCTATGACGCATGGGGCAATTTTTTTGAAGAGTCCTCGCTGCTTCTCGCCGCCCTGATCGTTTTCGCATCCGCGTCGCCTGCCGACTCGGTGTGGGCGCGCAATCAGAGCCTCATCGCCCGCGTCTACGGCTTTTGCCCCATTTCTTACGCGCTCGAGCACTTCTTTTATCTCAAGAGCGCCGCCAGCTTCGTTCCCCCATGGATTCCCCCGGGCCAGATGTTCTGGGCGGTCGCAACCGCCGTTTGCTTTCTTCTCGCCGCCGCGGCCATTCTGTCCGGGGTGAAGGCCACTCTCGCCGCCCGCCTGCTCACAGCAGAAATCCTCGCCTTTGAACTCCTCGGCTGGGGGCCCAGGCTGTTTGCCGCTCCACACAATCACTTCATCTGGTCCGCCAATGGAATCAATGTGGCGTTGATGGCAGCGGCCTGGGTGGTCGCCGATTCGCTCGCCAACCGCAAGCTCGCCGGTGCGGCGTCCTGAACTATTGCGGTTTTCTTGCGACAACCGTCAGGCCGTCCAGGCCGGCGAGCCGACTTTCCGCAAAACCGTGCCCGGGCTCAGCTCGCACCGCTGTGTCTCGCAGCGAAGAACTGCCTTGCGTCCGCGCGAAACAGCAGCCAGGTAATACCCGCCAAAATCAATGCGTGAACCGCAAGCTGGCCCATTACCGGCCAACTGATCGCTACATGGAAAGCCATCCAGGCAACCGCCATCCAGCGCGCCCAGTTGCACCCGAGGAGCAGGAAGACTCCGGCGACCACCGCGAGGAGTTCCGTCAGCAGGATCCAGATGTCATCCTGGTGAAAGACCATCGGCCGCGGAAAATGGCGCACCAGGCCCATCGCCCCTACTGCAAGATAGAGGCAGCCCACAACCAGCACGCTTACAGGACAATTCCTCAGGCTCATGGCGAGGAAAGCATCAAGCCCGGCGTTCAACTCAGTGCCCGGTAGCTCAGTGCCCGGCTTCCAGTTCGCACCGGCTTCCAGAAGAATCTCAGAAACGGCAGGCAAAATCCAACCAATTGGCCGCGCGGCTAAGATCCATCTGCCCCGTCCTCTGCAACCTTCATGCCGGTTCGCGTTATCGTTATGCCGTCCACCCCACGTCCGCCGCAACATCCGCGCCCGGCTCAACCGCCCTGGCAACCGTTGCCGTGCTTTGCGCTACGCCGCTTTGTGTCTCGCGAGCCACTTCCCGCCACGCGTTGCGCACGTTGCGTACGCAGGCGATTGCCCGCTCGAATTTGCCCTTCGAGGCCGACTGCGACGCCTGAAGAATCAACGCAAAAGTCGAGGCGTAAAACTCGCTCAGGGCCTGCGCCGGCCGCCCGCCCACATCCATGCGCAGCCGCGCCTGCAGATGAATGATAATGTCGAGGGCGCGCTTCACCGCGGCACGGCGCCCGTCCGCATCGCCCCGTTCTGTCGCGGCAATGGCCATGTACAGGAAACGGATGATTCCGTCGTACAGTGCCGCCACAAGTTCTACAGCCGAAGCGCCTTCCAACGCATGCTCCCGGTAACTTGCCACCCCATCAACCTCCGTTCGACTCCTGGTTGTAGCCGGTGATCGCCGAGTAGAGTTCGTTCATCTCTGTCAACTGCGTCGGCAACTCCTGCATGATTTCGTTCGCGCTGTTCAACTCCGCCGTCAGGCTCGACTGCTGATCTGAAATGTAGCTCTGTTCCTTTGAAACTTCGGCGTTCAACGTCGACTCCGTGCTGCTGTTGTCGCTCTCGGCCACCGACAGGATCCCCGTCGGCGAGCTCGTGCCCGAATTCTCCAGCATATTTGCAAACGACTGCCCCCAGCTGTTCGCATTCTGAAAAAAGCCCACCACGCCGTTATAGTCGGTGTTGAGCAGGGAATCGAGCGTGTTGTCGTCGAAGCTCAATGAGCCGTCGTTGTTGACACTGATGCCCAGCGAGGTCAGATTGCCGATGTCCGATCCGCCGTCGTTGTAGCTGATGGCCGTGTTGGTCGTCGTATCGCTTAGCGCAGAGGTCACCGTCAGCGCGCCCGCTTGGCCCGCAGTGTCTGAAAACAGCTCGAGCTGCGATCCACTGCTGTTGGTCACAACGCTGGCCGTCACGCCAAGGTTCGCGGCGTTGATCGCCGAAGCCAGGCCGGCAAGCGTGTCCGGCGTCGAAGAGTCGCCCACATTCACCGTCTGCGCCGCGCCATCTCCCACTTGAATCGTGATGGAGCCCGCCAGCGTGTCGCCGGCATTGGCGATGGCATCCAAATATCCGTTCGGACTCTGCGTGTTCAGGCTGCTCAGCAGCTGCTCCTGCAGTAGCGAAAGCGTCGGCGAGCCGAACAGCGGCTCCGGCGTTCCGGAACTGGTGTTTCCCTCCTGCGTGTTGACCGCGCTGATCAGGGCGTTGTAGTCACTGACGAACTGGTTCACCGTGCTCTCCACGGCGGTGTTGTCGTTGCCGATCACCACTTGCACTTGCTCCAGGCTTCCATCCGACTCCGTTTCGCTGGGCGCGAGCAGTTGGAAGGTAACGCCGGGAATGAGGTTTGTGACGGTGTTCGAGGCGCTCGTCAACGGCACGCCGTCGATCTCCAGGTTCGCGTCTTCGCCGTTCACGCCGGCGTTATATGTTAGTGTGCCCATTGCATTGCTGCTCGAAACCAGGTTCGGGTCCGTGAGATTCGAAGTGATCGTCAGTTGTCCGGCGGCTCCGGAAGTACCCGAGACCAGGCTCAATGTCGATCCAGTCGAATCACTCAGCACATTGGCCGAAACACCCAGGCCGGCCGAATTGATGGCGCTGGCGACGTCGGCAAGCGTGTCCTGCCCGGCTCCCGTATAAATGGTGTCCGCCGCAGGTGTGCCGGGTGCCGCGCCGATCACCACGTTTTCCGCGGCTCCATCGCCCACTTGAATGGAAATCGATCCGGAGAGCGCATCGGATGCATCGGCGATCGTATCAAAGTAGCCGCTCGATGTGTGCGCAAGGCTCTCGACGACCACCGTGTGCGTTCCCGCCGCGGCCGCCGAGGTGGCCGCCGTGAGTTCCAGCACATCGGTATCCGAGCTGGAACCCTCCTTTTGCGCCAGAATGCCCTGAAAATCGGTCAGCGAGCTCACGTCGTTCGAAAGATTCGAGAACAACGTCCCCAGATTGGAGATTGCCGAATCCTGGCTTTCCAGAGCCGTCAACTGATTCTTCCATGGCGTTTCAACGTTCTCCAGATTGCTGATAATCTCGGCTACAGTCGAGCTGACATTGAAGCCCGTCCCGCTCGTCGGCGAACCGAAATTCAGGCCAACTGCGCCCATCGCATGCTCCTTTGCTCTCAAATGCAGCCGGTCATCCAACCGGCAAGCGCCCGTCTTGGGAACTTCTCACCAAAGCCCGCACAAAACTCGGGATCATGAAAGAAGGGCGCCCATTTGGGACGCCCCTCTCGGTTCGCGCGCCGCTTCGCGGTTATTGCAACAGCTTCAGCACGTCCTGCTGCTGCGAGTTGGCCTGAGCCAGAGCCGCGATGCCGGTCTGGCTGAGGATCTCGTATTTGGACATGTTGGAGGTGGCTGACGCGTAGTCGGTGGCCTGCACCGCGTTTTGCGCCGACTGCACGTTCTCACTCTGCGTGCTGAGGACGTTGCTGACCGAATTCAGGGTATTGATTTGGGCGCCGATGTAGCCGTCCTGTGAGGCCACGTCAGCGATGGCAGCATTCAGGTCGGTCAGTGCTGCTTCGGCATCGCTCTGATTGCTCAGATCGGTGGCGCTGAGGTTCTGACCGGCGGACGCGCCGTAACTGATGGTGGCGATTCCCGTGGTTCCAGCAGCCACCGCGGCGCCGACTGTTGTGGCTGTGTCGGTCAGCGGCGTGGTTCCGTCCTGGCCAACCTCGACCTGGCCGACCGTGGTGGGAGCCGCAGCCACGACATCGCCGGTAATCATGATGCCGGTCTCAGCGGGATTTGCCGCTCCCGAACCTTCCGCCTCTCCTTCGGTGGCGAAGGTGGCAGTGATGCCCAGGCCGGAATTGTTGATGGCCTGGATCATGCCAGCAACCGTGTTGGCATATCCGGTTGAGCCGCCGGTAGAGATGTCGGCAGTTGCAGTCACCACGCCGCCGGTTTTGGGAGCGATGGCGGTGGTGATATCGAGCGTAGAACCCGCGGTCACAGCGTCGGTCGACTGCGCATTGTCGGTGCCCGACGACAGATTGATGAAGACGCTCTGGCCTGAGGAATAGCTCATGGCGCCGCTGGTCGATCCCACATCGCCGGAACTCAACGAGGTGATATTGAGGTCGTCAATCGATGCGCCCTGCGAGGAAGAGTCGCCGGTATAGATGTCATAGGCTTTTCCGAAAACGATCTGCTGGTTGTAAGTGGTTGTCGAGCCGATATTGTCGATTTCCGACAGGATCGACTGGTATTCCTGGTTGGCGGCTGCATCCTGCGTGGTGTTGAGGGTGCCGTTGGAGGCTTCGGTGGCCAGCGTGACGGCGCGGTTGAGCAGGCTGGTTACCTGCGAGAGGGCGCCATCAGCGACCTGCAGGAACCCGACACCCTCAGTCGAGTTGGTCTCGGACTGGTTAAGGGCCATCTGATTGGCCTGAAGGCCATTGACCAGCGACAGGCCGGCAGCGTCGTCCGCGCCGGAGTTGATCTTCGAACCGGAAGACAACTGCTGCAGCACGGTGTTCAGGCTGTTGTTGGTGTTGTTCAGGTTGTTCTCCGCATACACCGCGGAGAGGTTATTCAAGACACCCAGGGACATGGGGTTCTCCTTGTTGGATGCGGTGATTTGCGGCTCATCTCCCGATGCGCTTCCCTCTGGATGACCCTGGGTCGCTGCTCGCGGGCTGGAGCCGTCGCATCTGGCCCGTTCTTCGGCGTGCCCTATCAGGACTTTATCTATCCCTTTTTTGTGTCCTATTGCGGACAGTCCTGCCCGATTTGTTTTGAATCTTTAATCTTTCCTCTCCCCCGCCGATAACCTTCACCGAAGGTGAAGCCATGATCGAACTCACCCGGCTCAACGGCCGCACCATGATGCTGAACAGCGATCTGATTAAGACTGCGGAAGCGTCTCCCGACACCATGTTGACGCTGATCAACGGAGAGAAGGTGATCGTGCGCGAACAGATCGCCGAAGTGGAGGAACGGATTCTCGCTTATCGCGCCCGGTTGCTGGCTGTGGTGGCGCGGCGCCTGGAACACGGCGGCAAGATGCGCCGCGCCGCCGCCCTTTCAGGCCTGCCGGGTTCTGCGCCCGCCGAATCCACGAACGCCGAAACGTAAATCCCTCCGGACGACAGTTTTCGACAAGGAGGCTTATGGACAAGGCGAGCATCGGGGGCGCGTTTCTGGCCATTGCGGGAATTGTCGCCGGCCTGCTCATCGAGGGCGGCAACCTGAGGCAGATTCTGCAGCCGACCGCGGCCCTCATTGTCTTCGGCGGCACCATCGGCGCCGTCCTGCTGCAGTTCCCTTTGACGACGATCCTCGCCGCTTTGCGCAGCCTTGCCCATATCTTCGCGGCGGCGCGCACTCAGGACGCACAGCTGATTCGCGACCTGGTCGCCTTCGCCAACAAGGCTCGCCGCAAAGGCGTCGTGTCTCTCGATGAAGATCTCCAGCGCATTCAGGATCCCTTCCTCAAGCAGGCGCTCATGCTTGCCGTCGACGGCACCGAGCCTGCCGAATTGCGCAAGATCATGCACGTGAACCTCGACTCGATTGCCGAAGACGAGGAACGTCTTCCGGCTGTGTTTGAATCGGCCGGAGGGTTCTCACCGACGATCGGCATTCTGGGAGCGGTGCTGGGACTGATCCAGGTGATGCAGCATCTCGAGGACATCCAGGCCGTCGGGCGCGGAATCGCCGTTGCCTTTGTGGCCACCATTTATGGCGTGGGAATTGCCAATCTCTTCTTTCTGCCCATCGCCGGCAAGCTGCGCTTGCGCATCCGCAACGGGCACCGCCGCCGGGAGATGGCCCTCGACGGCGTCATCTCCATTCTTGAGGGCATGAATCCCCGGATGTTGGAGATCAAGCTCACAGGATTTCTCGACGACCGGGCCCGCGAGCAAAAAGAGCGTGCCGCATGAGCCCGCGTCGATCGCGCAACCGCATCGGCCATGACCGCTGGCTGGTCTCCTATGCTGACTTCATCACCCTGATGTTCGCCTTCTTCGTGGTCCTGTATGCCTTCGCCCGAGCCGATCAAAAAAAACAGGTTCAGGTCTCCCAGGCAATCCATTCGGCGTTAGGGTCGATGGGCGCATTCTCCAGCAATTCGCCGGCGGCCACCGGTTCTCCCAATGGAGCGCCCGCCGGCAGCGTGATTGTGGAGAATGTATCGGCTCCGGCCCAGGTGCGGGAAGGACTTGAACATCTGCGCAACGACCTCGCCCTGACTCTCTCCAGCCAGATCGCCGCCCACGCCATTGCGCTTGAGATGGGACCCGATGGCCTGGTGATCAGCTTGCGCGAAGCAGGGTTTTTCGACTCCGGCTCCGCCACTCCCAGGCCGGACGCTCTGCCGACTCTGCGCCAGATCGCCGTGAAACTTGGCTCCGAGCCCTACAACCTTCGCGTGGAAGGCCATACCGATAATGTTCCCATCCACACCGCGCAATTCGATTCCAACTGGGAGCTTTCGTCAGCGCGCGCCACCCGCATCGCTCGCCTGTTTCTCGACATGAAAGCGATTGCGCCCGAGCGCATTTCGGCTGCCGGATACGCCGAGTTTCATCCCGTGTCCAGTAACGACACTGCCGAGGGCCGCGCGGAAAACCGCCGCGTCGACCTCGTCGTCATGCCCCTGGTGAACCTCAACTTTGCCGCTCCCGACGCGCAAGCCTCGCGCAGCCAGTGGCGGAAGGTGACAGATGGAGAATAAACGGCGCGCTCGTTTCCTACTCCAGCCCTAGCACCTTCACAATCACCCGCTTGCGCCGCTGCCCGTCGAACTCGGCGTAGAAAACGCGTTGCCAGGTTCCCAGATCCAGCTTGCCGTTTGTCACCGGCAAGGTTGTCTCGTGGTGCAGCAACAGGCTCTTTAAATGCGCGTCGCCGTTGTCTTCGCCCGTTCGATGGTGCTTGTAATCGGGACGAGCCGGCGCCAGCTCCTCAAGCCACTTGCCGATGTCCTCGATCAGCCCGCTTTCGAGATCGTTCACATAGATCGCTGCGGTAATGTGCATGGGCGAAACAAAGCACAGGCCATCCTTGACTCCGCTGCGGCGCACGATATGCTCCACATCATCGGTGATATGCACCATTTCTCGCCGCTTTCGTGTTTCAAACACCAGGTATTCCGTGTGACTCTTCATTTGAGACTCCTTATCATGCGCATTTCCTGGCGCACAAACAACGAATCATGGCTCCAACCTTTATCCTAACGACGAACTGTGAGCCCTCGCCGATCTGCCAATCCCGCCCAACGCCTGCGCCGCATGCATGACACGCTCTTCACGGCATACGGCGAGCAGCGCTGGTGGCCAGCCAGGAGGCCATTTGAAGTCATTCTCGGCGCCTATCTCACCCAGAACACCGCATGGAAAGCGGTCGAGCGATCGCTCGAGAATCTTCGCGCCGCCCGGGTGCTTTCGATCTCTGGCCTGCGAGCCGTCCCCCTCCAGAAGCTGCGCCGCCTCATCCGTCCATCAGGATTCATTACGCGCAAGGCGCATGCCCTCAAGTCATTCGTCGCCATGCTGGACAAAGACTTCGGCGGCTCTCTTAGGGCCATGGCGGCGGCGCCGACCGCCGCGCTGCGTCAGCGTCTTCTCAGTCTGTCCGGCGTAGGCCCTGAGACCGCCGATGCCATCCTGCTCTACGCGCTCGGCCACGCCGCGCCCGTAGCAGACGAGTATCTTCGCCGAATCGCGGAGCGCCATCAGTTGATCGTCCTCGCGCCGCACCGCAAGCACATCGCCTACGACGAGCTTTCCGATCTGACGCGCCGCGCCTTTGCTTCCGATCCTGCATCGCAACAGGCGCAGCTCTTCAACGAATTTCATGCGCTTACAGTCGCTGTGGGGAAAGCCCATTGTGGTCGCACCGCGCGTTGCGAAGGCTGCCCCCTGGCCCGCGATTTGAATAACCGCCGTCGGCCTTTTTTGTGCGGGATCGAAGGCTCGCGCCCGGGACCAAAAGCCGATGGCTGAAAGCTGACGGCTGATCGCTGTAAGCTGGAGGCATCATGACTCCAGCACCGCAACAGCCCCAAGTGACCCTGGTTCAGACCCCTGACTACCGCGAAACCTACGCCAACAGCGTCCAAGTGCGCGTTAGCGTCTGGGATTTTCAGCTCGTTTTTGGCCTTGCTTCCAGTGACAGCCCCGAACAGGTGACCATCCGCAACAACCAGGCCGTCTTTCTGAGTCCGCAACAAGCCAAGGCACTGTGGAACGTGCTCGGGCAAAACCTTGCGCAATACGAGCAGGCCTTCGGCACGCTCAGTCTTGAGCCGCAAAATCAGAACTTCCCGCGCGGTCCGGTGAATTAAACTTGCAGCTTTTAGCTCTCCGTTATAAGCCACCTCTGCCGGCGATTAGCTGCGGCTGGAAAAAGCGAAAGGCGGATGGTTGAGAGCGAGTCGTTTAGGAGCCATTGGTTGCGCCTGAAAGCAATCCTCAATCCCCGCCTCGATGCCCCGCTGCCTATCTGGATGATCTTTCCGGTCATCTTCATGGCGCTCTACGCCAGCCATTTCAACCTGCTGCGCCTGCCTTACTACTGGGATGAGGCCGGATATTACATTCCGGCTGCGTGGGACTTCTTCCGCACTGGTTCGCTGATTCCCACCTCGACACTCACCAACGCGCATCCCCCGCTGCCCAGCATTTATCTGGCTCTCTGGTGGAAGCTATCCGGCTACTATCCTGAAGTTACGCGCGAGGCCGTGCTGATGATGGCGGCACTGGCTCTGCTCGGCGTGTGGCGTCTTTCGATGCGGCTGACCGGCGTCGCCTCCGTCGCTTTCTGGACCCTGCTGCTCACCGGCCTGTATCCCATCTGGTTCGCGCAAAGTTCGCTCGCGCACGCCGACATCTTTGCCGCCGCCTTTTCGATCTGGGGACTTGTCTATTCGCTGCCCAACCGTGGACGCAGCGGGTGGGCCGCTGCGATGTGGTACTCTGCCGCGGCGCTTTCAAAAGAGACTTCGATTGCGATTCCCCTCGCGCTGGCCGCGTGGAACGTGGGCGAAGGCATCTGGCGCGGCGGACCCGCACGTTCGCGCCTCTGGCGCGAGGCTGCATGGCTCTCTGCCTGCGTCGTGCCGTTGGCCGCGTGGTACGCGTACCACCGCGCCAAAACCGGATTGTTTTTCGGCAATCCCCAGTATCTTCGTTACAACGCGGAAGCCACTCTGACGCCGCTCCGCATCCTGGTCGCATTCCTGCATCGCGTTCTGCACCTCACGGCGCACATGAATCTTTTTGTGCCCGTGCTGATGGCCTGCGCGGCAATGCTGCTGGCTCCGCGCACCGACCGCGACGGCCACGATCGCGCGACTTTCGGCACCCTGGTGCTGCTGCGCATCTTCTCCCTGCTTCTGGTCGAAGCGCTGCTCTTCAGCGTGCTGGGCGGCGCCCTCCTCACGCGCTATCTGCTGCCGATGTATCCGCTGGTGCTCCTCATCGCCGTCACTGCGTTCTATCGGCGCGTGCCTTACTGGCATGCGCTGGCGCTTATTTCCGCTTTCGCATTCGTCGCCGGCCTCTTCATCAATCCCCCTTACGGATTCGCGCCCGAGGACAATCTCGCCTATGCCCACGTCATTCGCATGCACCAGGCTGGCATCGCCGAACTGAACAAGCTCAATCCAGCCGCCACGGTGCTCACGGCGTGGCCCATGAGCGACGAACTGACGCGCCCCGAGCTGGGTTACGTGAAGCATCCCTGGGACGTGGTCGCTATCGACGCTTTTTCGGCTCCGCAAATCGATCGCGCTGCGCAGGAGGCGGCCGAATTTACTGCAGCGCTGGTCTTCTCGACAAAGTACGATCCGCCCAAGCCGCTATTCAACCTCGATGGCGGTGCGCTCGAAGAACGCTTTTTCGGCCTGCATCATGATCTGGCGCCCGAACGCATTGCCGGCGAGCTTGACGGTTCGCTCGAATGGCGCCGCGACGACATGGGCATGTGGATCGCCCTCATCGGCTTCCATCACCCGGTCGATGCGCGGGTCGAAAAACAGCTGTCGCCTATTAGCTCTCAGCTTTCAGCTTCGTCTCATTAATCTGGCGCAAAAGGCCTGCGCCAGCAAACCGATGGCTGACCGTTGACCGCTGAAAGCTCCTTCACTGCGCCCGCTCCACAATCTCCTTCATCTTCAAATACACGGCATTCGTCCAACCGAAGCCGATCACGTTTTGCGTGTAGCCCATGCTCACCTTTACCTGCGCTGATCCGGTCACCACGTTGTACTTCTCACGAATCGTTCCATCGGCGGCGAAGCCGGCGTCGACCGTGGCGTCGAAATGCCGCGAGATGCGCGCCGCGTCGGCATGAAAGCCCATGGCTTCGAGGCCCGCCACGGCAATCCAGTTTGTGGGCGCCCATCCGTACGGGTCATCCCACTGCAGGCCGGTGTTCGTGTTGCTCATCGACAGTCCGCCGGGCCGCTCAAACACGCTCAACTGCGCCTCGGTCTTGTCTGCCTGCTCGCGCGTGGCCAGGCCCGCCCAGAGCGGATAGAGCGAAGTAATGTAGGCGTAGTTTGAGGGCCTGGCTTTTACAAAGTCGTAGTCGCCGTAGATGCCTCTCTTCGCCTGCCAAAGATAACGCTGCATGGCCGCGGCCCGCGCTGCGGCGCGACGGTCCCAACGCTGCGCCTCCTGCGGCTTGCCTAAAAGATGCGCAAAGTGCGCCAGATCCCGCTCGTAGCGGTAGAGCAGGCTGTTCAGGCAGTCGGGGGCGTAGTGGTGCGTCGCCCCGGAAAACGGGCCGAAACGATCGGTCGGATCGAATCCTGACTCGCGGTCGGCGCGGTCGCCCTCGTAGAAATCGCGGCTCAACCGGTACCCGCCGTACCACGCGCGGAGGCAAACCGCGCTGGCGCGTACATCGCAACTGGTTTGCTTCAGGCGCGCGGCCTCGGCCGCGTCAGGATGCTCCGAACCCTTGACCAGAAAGCCGGCGGCATCGGGTCGGGGATGCTCCACCAGAGAACGAATGATGTCAGAGTAATACGTGCTGTCGTCGGCCATCTCCGGAACCGGGCCCGAGCCGTAATCGTAATATCGCGCCAGGCCGGTCGAGCCGGCACGATGCTCGGGCCGCGTCCAGGTGGAATAATCTTTCTGTGCCACGGTGTACGCATGCTCCAGCCACTCCTGTGCCTCGGCGCGGCCTTTGGGGGTTGCTGCAAAGCTGGCCGGATTCTCGTACACTGCGCGAATCATCGAAGTGAGAAACGGCGGCTGCGAGCGCGTCAGGTAATAGGTGCGGTTGGCGTTCAGAACCGAGCCGTAATTCTCCACCTCAAACAGAAAATTGTCCACGATTCCCTTGGCCAGGGCCTCTCGGTGATCCGTCTCCAGTCCCAGAAGAATGAAATAACTGTCCCACCCGTACATCTCGTTGAACCGCCCGCCGGGAACCACATAGGGATGCGGCAAATAAAGCAGCCCCGGCGTCGCAAGTTCCTCGGGCCGCACGTCGCCCAGTTTGTCAATGCGCCTCGGCAGCGAAAGGACCTTGATCTGACAGGTCTGCTCGAGCCTCGTGACGTCAGACGGAGCCGGCATTCCAGCGGGCAGGTAAAGAATAGAAACCGCGGCGACTTTGGTATCGACAATCGCGTGACAATCCGTTACCGAGCGAGTCAGCGATTCCCAGGCGGCGTGAATGTAATGAAGTGTCGCCTGCGGATCGGGCTCGTGGGGGGCCGGGGCGGACCACGCCGTGACGATGACGAGGGGAAGCAGGCGCAACCACTTCATTGGACGCTCCGCATCATGGCGAACTCCTGGAGTGTAACGCACCGCGCTTGAATCTCGTACCGCACGGGAACAGTTTTCTCATGCGCGGTGTCTACACAAGCACAGTGGTGCTGATGGGGATGAACGGAGGACCGTAAACGGCCAATCACTCCCGCGCAAGGTCGCGCGCCGGGTGAGGCCAAGGCCTCTCCTTTGCCTCCCCGTCGGCACGGCTGAATTCGACCTTCAGGGGAGGCGCCCATGTTTGAAGATTCCACGTTCGAGTCCACAGGAAGACTCCGCACGCGCAGCCGCAGGTGGATGATTGCCACCTTCGCGTTCAACGCAGCGATTCTGCTGGCGCTGATCCTCATCCCACTTTTCTACCCTGAAGCGCTGTCGGGAAGGTCGATCACCATCCTGATGGCCGTTCCGCCGGTGCCGCAGGAGGAACCAAAACCCGCGGTGCGAACGCAGCACGTTTCGGCAACACCCAGCGAAATGCGCGGAAGCACAGTCATGCCTCCCAGGCAGATCCCTACGGGCATTTACGTGCCCGATCAGCCAGAACCCCCAGCCAGCAACATCGACGTAACGAACCTCGCCTTCGGCGGACCGGCAGGCGGCCCAGGTGCTTCGATGCATGGCGGCGCCAGCCCTGTGGTGATGCGCGGCGGTCCGAAGCCGATTCCGTCGGTGCTCGCGGAAGGGCTCCTGATCCACAAAGTCATTCCCCGGTACCCATCCATTGGCATCGCCATCCATCTGGAGGGCACAGTCTTCCTGCAGGCCACCATCTCGAAATCCGGCACCATTGAGAACCTGCGCGTCGTCAGCGGCCCCGCCATGTTGCAGCAGGCGGCGCTCGATGCCGTCGCGCAGTGGCGCTACCGGCCGTACTTGCTCAACGGCCAGCCCGTCCAGGTCGAAACAACCGTCAGCGTCGAATTCAAGCTCAACTGATCGGACAAACATCGATGTGCGCAGGGTGCCCGGGGTCCCCATCTTGGCAACTGGGATAGTGCGAAAGCCGATCGGCACCGTCTTGAACGCCGCCCTGCCCCGTGGCGCATCGGTGCCTGCATCAGCGACAATGGCTCTGCTATGTCACTCCTCACGCGCCGTGATTTTCTTCGCACTTCGACCGCAACAACCATCGCAACCTGGGCTGCTTCACAAGCCGGCTTTGCCGCTTCCGCGCCGCCCACCCGCGTCTTCGTCGCATCGCATACCGCCGAGGGAATCCTCAAGTACGACTGGGACCCCGAGGCAGCAACACTGACAGCCGCCGGCGTGGCCACCAGAATTCCCGCCGTGGCCTGGCTCGCCTTTTCGCACGGGCACGACTTTGTTTACTCCGCCTCCGAGCTCGATACCTTCCAGGGCAAGCCCACCGGCGAAGTCGCGAGCTTTCGCCAGGTCAACGGAGAACTGCAGCCGCTCTCGGCGCGCAACTCGGCGGGAACGGGTACCTGCCACGTAGCGCCGGACCGTACTGGCCGCATGCTGCTGGCCGCCGACTACACCGGCGCCAGCGCGGCCAGCTTCCGTATTGAAGACGGCAAGCTCAGCGAGGCAGTCTGGACCGAGCATTACACCAAGCATGGACCGAACCCCCAGCGGCAGCAGACGGCGCACGCGCACTTTGCGTCGTTCTCGCCCGACAACCGGTTTGCCTACATCAACGACCTGGGCGGAGACTCGATCCACATCTACAAGCCCGACCCCGCGACCGCGCAGATGACCCACGCCGGCATCTATCGCGCCGCGCCCGGCTCGGGTCCGCGCACGCTGCACTTTCATCCCAATGGCAAAACCGCCTACTCCATGAACGAGCTGGTCTCAACCGTCGACGTGCTCGATTGGCACAAGTCTGACGGAAGCCTGACGCTCTTGAATAACGTGAAGCTCTTGCCTCCGGATTCGACCGGCGTTTCCACCGGCTGCGACACAGTGATCACGGCCGACGGTCGGTTCGTTTACTTCGCCAATCGCGGCGACAACTTTCTCTACGCGTTCAAGGCCGATCCCAGGACAGGAATGCTGACGGCGATGAACCGGTCGAGCTGCGGCGGCAAGACGCCGCGCAACTTCACCCTCGACCCCACCGAGCGCTGGATGCTGGTGGCCAACCAGGATTCGAGCTTCATCAGCATCTTCAGGCGCGATCCGAGGACGGGCGAACTGGCCGAGGAAGGCAGAAACGTCGAGGCCGAAACGCCCATGCGGATACTGTTTGTGTAGTTACACGGCCTGCGTCTCGCCCTTCAACTGCTCGGCCTGATAGTGAGCGATCAGGGCATCGACGATCGGCTGCAGGCGGCCCTGCATCACCAGGTCGAGCTGGTGCAGCGTCAGGCCGATGCGATGGTCGGTGAGCCGGTTCTGCGGAAAGTTGTACGTGCGGATCTTCTCGCTGCGGTCACCGCTGCCCACCATTTGCTTGCGCTCCTTGGCCAGCTCGGCTTGCTGCTTTTCCATCTCCACTTCGTACAGCCGCGAGCGCAGCACGCGCATGGCTTTTTCGCGATTCTTGATCTGCGATTTCTCGTCCTGGCAGCTCACCACGGTATTCGTGGGCAAGTGCGTAATGCGCACCGCGGAATAGGTGGTGTTGACCGACTGCCCGCCGGGGCCCGATGAGCAGAAAGTGTCGACGCGAATATCCTTGGCCTCGATCTTGATGTCCACCTCTTCGGCCTCGGGCAGCACGGCGACGGTGATGGCCGAGGTGTGCACGCGGCCCTGCTGCTCGGTCTCAGGCACCCGCTGCACGCGATGCACGCCCGACTCCCACTTGAGCTGCGACCAGACGCGCTCGCCTTCAATAATCGCGATGACTTCCTTGTATCCGCCGATGCCCGACTCCGACAACGACATGATTTCCACCTTCCAGCGCTTTTGTTCGGCAAAGCGCGTGTACATGCGGAAGACCTCGGCGGCAAACAGCGAAGCCTCGTCGCCGCCAGTGCCCGCGCGGATCTCCAAAATCACGTTCTTCTCGTCGTTGGGGTCCTTGGGCAGAAGCAGAATCTTCAATTCTTCCTGCAACGCCGATTCACGCGGTTCGAGCGCGGCGATTTCTTCTTCGGCCATGCCGCGCAAATCAGCGTCCGACCCGGCGGCCATTTCTCGCGCGTCGGCCAAGCCCTGGCGCACCTGCTTCATCTCGCGGTATTTCTCCACCACCGTTTCCATCTCGCGGATCTGCTTGGCGATCTTTTGGTAGCGCTCGTGGTCGCTGAGTACCTCGGGCAAAGCGAACTGGGCCTGCAGGTCGTCATAGCGGTGTTCCATTTGTTCCAGGCGGTCGAGCATGAGCGGCCTCCGGCCAGTGAAAGAGTGAAGGAGGTGAAAAAGTGAATTGAATGAAAAAGTGAAGGAGCGAGAAGACAAAACCAGCGTTTGCGGCGGGCGCCGCTAGAGGAGGGCCGCAATGGGCTCGTGAAGGGTCACTGCGAGATCTATTTTAACGCGAAATCGGAATCCCGGCCGGAGGCGGATGAATCGGCGGACTCGCTGCTCGCCGTTCCTGTCGGATCGCCGAACTGGATTGCCGAGCGCAGGCCGGTGCTTATGCATTTTAGTCCGACGACACCGAAGACGAGCATGGCCCAGCCCCCGAAATTGAGGTGTCGGTGGGTAATGTTCGCGAACGCACACATAAGGACGAACCCCAACAACATGAGGAGGGCGATGACCAGGCCGACCATCCAGAAGATGCGATTCATCGCAAGCCAGTGCATGCCACAGGGATAAGACCCGCATAATGCGCGTCAAGAAGTCGGCTCCGATAGGATCGTAGAATCAACGATAACTCGCTACAATTCAGCAGTTTACATCCCGCCCTTGCCCAGCAGAATCCCGATCCCGTATGTCACCGCGCCTTCGACGGCTCCGACGACCGTCATCTCCAGCCCCGATGACCACCACGAGCGCACCGTAATCAGCGACTTGGCCGCTCCCACTGCGAAATGCGCCGCCAGCGAGACGGCCGCAGCGGCGATGACCGCGGGAATGCCCTGCATGAAGAAGAAGGGAATGACAGGGATCATGGCTCCGATAGCGGTAGAAAGAGCGCCGGATGTCGCCGAGACCAGCGGGTTGGCCAGAGCGCCTTCGCTCGATCCGAGGCGCTCGGCCGCCAGCGCGCGCAACAGCTGTTCCGGGTCGCTCGCGATGTGATTCACCATGTGAAGCGCGTCTTCTTCCGGCAGTCCCTTCACCTGGTAGTAGAGCGAAAGCAGCTCGCGCGCTTCGGGCCCGTTCATCTGGATGGCTTCGCGCTCGCGGGCGATCTCGGCATGGTAGATTTCGCGCTCGCTTTTGGCCGCAAGGTAGGCGCCCGAACCCATGGAAAGCGCCGAGGCAATCATCCCTGAGAGCCCCGCCAAAAGGACATACTTTGGGTCGCCGGCCGTTGCGCCTGAGACGCCCGAAACGATGCCGAAGATCGCGCCTAACCCGTCGTTGACACCATAAATGGCATCGCCAATCCACGACCCCGGCTGCTTGCGGCCCTGGTTGCGCTTGGCCAGCATCTCTTCGAGCACGGCCCTGGCATCGATCTTCGGCGTGCCCGCCGGCGCCTGGTAGTGCCCGCGAAGCAGCGAGCCAAGCTCGCGATAGTGGTCCTTTTCATCCTGAATGACATGCTCGAGGATAGCCACTGAGCCCTCGTCGCCCAACGCCTTGAGCTGCTCGCCGTACCGGGCGATGTCCCGGCTCTCTTCAATCTCAAGCCGGCGTAAGGCCATGCGCAGGCCGCCGGCCCGGTTTGCCAGTGAATCTGCTTGGCCGCCGGCGCCCCCCTTGTAAACGGGTGGCGCGCCGCCCAGCTCTTTGATGCGCCCTTCCCAAAGCGTGGCGTGTTCGATTTCGGCCTGGGCTAGGTGGCGAAGCACCTGGGCACGGACGGGGTCTTCGTCGCGATCGGCGAGAGTTGTATAGGTGTGATAGCCCTCCATTTCGGCCTGCCAGTTGCCCTCAAGGGCTGCCAGGATCCTCTTGGTTTTCGCGCTGGATAGAATGGCGATGGGCATCGGTCGTTCCTCGCTTCAAGGAAAGGATAAAGGAGAGCGATGGCGACATGATAGGAGAGACGGGTACCGGACTCACAAACGTGCGACCGGTTCAGGCGTCAAGGGCAGTCCCGTATAGTCGTATAGTGTTGTTTGGTCACGGGAACGCGGAAAGCAGCCTGCTGAATCTGAAGCCCGTGAAAGTGGGGTGGAGTTTATATGGCAGAAAGCGTAAAGGCACCTGAAACAAAGTCAGGCTCAGCGTCACTGACGTCGCCGGGATTTGTCATTCCGTTCATCACCGTTACGGCGCTGTTTTTTGTCTTTGGATTTATTACCAACCTGAACATGGCGTTGGTGCCGCACTTGAAGCGGTTGTTTACTCTCCCATACGGTCTGGCGATGCTGGCCGAGTCGGCTTTTTTCCTGGCCTATTTTGTGTTCTCGTCGCCAACATCGAAGCTGATTGAGGCCATCGGCTACAAACGCACGATGGTGGTGTCGCTGTTCATCCAGGTGGTGGGCTGCCTGCTGTTCGTTCCCGCGGCAAAGACGGTGAGTTTCCCTTTGTTTTTGACGGCAGTGTTTGTGGTGGGCGCCGGGATTACGGCACTGCAAACTGCGGCGAATCCCTATGTATCGATTCTGGGACCTGAGTCGACGGCGCCGATCCGCCTGACCCTGGCGCAGGCCTTGAACTCGCTGGGAGGTACCCTGGCGCCGCTGGTGGCCGGGGCGTTCATCCTGGCTGACAAGGGCGGGTCGCAGTCGCAGGCGGCGATCGCAAACATGGTGCGAGGACCCTACATTGCCATTGCAGCGGCTCTGCTCTTGCTCGGCCTGGCGGTCGCCTTTTCGCATCTGCCGCCGGTCATTGCCACGCAGGAGTTCAGGCCCGGCAAAGCGACCGATGCCCTGATGACCCGCAGCATCCTCAGCTTCCGGCACACCGTGCTGGGCGCGGTGGGAATCTTTCTCTACGTGGGCGTTGAAGTGGGGCTGGCATCGATTGCCGTGAACTACTTCAAGACCCAGGGCATGGGCTCGCTTGAGACGGCCTCGTTCCTCGTTTCGCTCTATTGGGGCGGCGCGCTCGTCGGACGTTTGCTGGGCGCCGGGATTCTGACCAAAGTGAAATCGGGCAAGCTCGTCGGAACCTTTGGCATCGCGGCTGCGGCACTGATTACCACTTCGATGTTTACCTCGGGCTCCGTTGCGATCTGGACTCTGGTGTTGTGCGGGTTCTTCAACTCCATCATGTTCCCGAACATCTTTACGCTGGGCATTTTCGGGTTGGGACCGATGACAAGTAAAGGCTCGGGACTGATCATGACGGCGGTCGTGGGCGGCGCAGTCATTCCCTGGGCGCTCGGTGCGCTTGCCGACCAGGTTGGCATTCAGCATGCGTTTGTCATTCCGTTGATCTGCTACCTCTACATCGCCTATTACGGACTCTGGGGATCGAAGCCGGTAAGAACAGCCGGCGCCTTGTAGCCGACAACGCGATTCGAAGGCCCTTCGGCTGAGACCGGAGGGCCCTTGTGCTTCCAGACGCGATTTTGGGAGTAAGATGGAGGCGTTTTTGATCGGCGCACGCGATGAAACGCAAGGCGAAGTGGCGGGATGAGAAGCAGTCGGGCACGAACCTTCTGCTGGTTCTGGTTGCGGCGCTGTTTGTGGTCTTGTTGATGATCCGGTTGCTGGCCTTCGTCGCCGGGCACGGCCGGCACGGGTATTAAGCGCAAGTCAGCGGGCGGGAGAGTCCGCTACCGCCCGTTCCACCTCGGCCCACTCTTCAGACGTGAGCCTGATTTGCGCGGCCGCGATATTTTCCTCAAGATGCGCCACCTTCGACGTGCCGGGAATGGGCAACATGACCGGCGAACGCTGTAACAGCCACGCCAGTGAAAGCTGCGGAACGGTTGCCGAATAGCGCGCGGCGATTCGGGCGAGCGTTCCCGCCGATGGGTGGTCCGGCTTCAGCAGCTTGCCGCCCGCGTAGGGGTACCAGGGCATGAAACCGATGCCCCGCCGCTCGCAGTAGGTGAGAATCTCCTCGTGTCGCCGGTCAGCCAGACTGTATCGATTCTGTACACTCGCGATCGCGACGATCTTCTCGGCATCTTCGATCTCAGCCGCTGTCACTTCGCTAAGCCCGACATACCGGATCTTGCCCTGTTCCTGCATGCGGCGGAGCGCACCAAGCGATTCTTCGAGTGGCGTGCGCGGGTCGATTCGGTGCAATTGATAGAGCTCAATGCGCTCCAGTTTGAGGCGCCGAAGGCTCATCTCGACACACTGGATCAGATAGCCGCCGCGGCCGACGTATTCGGTTTTTGCGGGACCTTGGCGCGTGATGCCTCCCTTGGTGGCGATGACCACGCCCGGCTGATAGGGCGCAAGGGTGTCGCCGATGAGGCGCTCGGCGATCTCCGGGCCGTACGCATCGGCGGTGTCGATGAGCGTGACGCCAAGTTCCACAGCGCGGCGCAGCACTCGGCGGCACTCTTCCGGATCGGCAGGCTCACCCCAGGCCCCTTCGCCCACCAGCCGCATGGTTCCGTAGCCGAGACGGTGCACGGGCAGATCGCCGCCGATGAGATAGGCGCCGCTGGCTGCGGGGCCGCGTGTTTGTCCGGTCATCTCGATTTTCATGCTAATTCCAGCCGGGCTGGGCGCGGCTTGCATCGTGGACCGCTGATTTCGTGCCGCACGGGAACCGGTGGTGGCGGGCTTGCGTACTCCAATTAGACTGAACGTGACTCGCGGCACCGAAATGACAGCGCCAGGAGAATGATGATGAGCACGTATACCTACCCTAACCCACAGGCAATCTTTTACCAGCAGTTCGAAGCAGTGCGCCGCGACGAAGTAGTCGGCATCTTGATGGCGCTCTTCCTGGGAACGTTTGGCGCGCATCATTTTTATCTCCGGCGCACCGGGCTTGGCATTCTCTACCTCTGTTTCTTCTGGAGCGGGATTCCCACGCTGCTCGGCTTCATTGAATGTTTCTTCATGCCGGCGCGTGTGCGCGAATTCAACGCCATTCAGGCGGCAGGAATTGCCGCTGTGCTGGGAATTCCGATCCCAATCTGGAATCCGGCCGCTGTGCCGCCGGGCGTTCCGCCGGTCCAGACCACGCCGCCGCAGGCGGCGGCTCCGGCAACGGGTTTTGTCCCCGCCCAGGGCTTCGTGCCGGCCGCGGCGCCTGTCGTGGTGCAAGCACCTTGCCCGAATTGCCAGAAGACCAATCCGCCGGGCGCAAAGTTCTGCACGGGGTGCGGAACGGCGTTGTAACGCCACGGAAAAGTGGCGATTGGCCATTCGGCAAGTCGCTTTGCCTGCCACAGGATGATTGAACAAGCCGCACCACCCGCAAATCGCCGAAATCGAGAAAATTCGCGAAATTCGCATGGCGGGTGCGGGGAAATTCCCGTTTTCCTTTTGATCTTCCGCGCCTTGAGCGCAGGCATCGCAGCCACAAACCCGCCATCGAAGGCCATCAGGCGATCTCCCGCTTCCTCATTCGCTGGTTGGCCTTCAGCGGTGGCGATCCATGAATTCGTCCTGTTTGGCCCGCCGCAACTGGCAATGCGGTGAAAACCCGGCATGCATGGGTTCATATCCGGGTTGTTTTGTCGTAAGCTGGAAGAACGCCTGTAGCCACCACTGTTTTCCGCAGGACAGTCCAAAGCGAACGAGATCAGCACTCCCATGGCTGACGAGTTACAATTCGCGTCGCCGGCAGCCGCAATCGTGACCGAACCGGTGGTGCGTCCTAAGCCGCGCACCCGCCTGCTCCTGGCGTGTGGAATGGTCTTGCTGTCCGCTGCGGGATGTCTCGGAATCTATCGTGAGCTGGCGTTGCTTTGGATTGTCTGGACAACCGATCCGCTCCGCTCCATTGGAGCCTTGATCCCGCCTGCCGGGATTCTTCTCACCCTTCGCCTGTGGCGTCAGCTCGGCTGGCAGATGCGGGGAACGTGGTGGGGCCTGGCGGTGATTGCATTTTCTTATGCTCTCAGTCTCATCCGTCAGAAGTTTCTCCTGATTGCGGTCTTCGGCGTGTCATCGGCAACAATTCTTCCAGTTGCCCTTCCTCTCTACGTGTATGCGAGCGGAATCGTTTTGCTTTTTGCAGGAATCGAGCTCTGGCGAAGAGCCTGGTTTCCTCTGGGGCTGCTCCTTCTCTCCCAACCGGTGCCCATGTGGACTAGCGGGCTGATCGATCTTCCTCTGCAATACATTTCGGCACGTGTCGCACGATCGTTCGCCACCCTGATCCACTTTGCCCCCACCACCCCGCAACTGCGCCTGATGTTCTCGCCGGATTTCGGCATGTTTATTGCGCCTGGCTGCAACGGCATTCGCGGTGCGGTCACCATGGGCTATGTTGTGTTGGTTGCCGGCTATCTGAAGCGCTTCGCGTGGACCCTGTGGGCCGCTTCCGTCGCTGCAGCGGTCTTGCTCGGCTATTTGTTCAATTTCATCCGCTTGTGTGTCCTGGTTCTGTATTATCGAGTCGCTTTGGGCCACCCCGCTCTCGAAAATGTGGCCAGGCAAGCCGACTATGTAATTGGATCCTGTCTGTTTCTGATCGCCAGCCTTCTTTTCCTCTGGCTGGCTTCGCGCAAGCGAGGGCTTCGACCGGCGCCTCCAATTCCGCCGCTCGAAGCCACACCGCATCAGCCGCGCTCCGTTTGGATCAAGTGTTCGGCGTTTGCTGCCACAGTCCTTGCCCTCCTCGCCTTGCCATCGTCTCCCCTTCATTCCACTCGCGCGCTCGCGCAAGACCCGGAATCGCTGGCTGCACGCATGCCACGGCAGATCGGCAACTATACCCTGACGCGCACTTGGTATGAGCAACAGAGCGGAACGCCTGCTGTGCAGGCTGGGGCCTATTCGGCGCCGGGATCGGATGAGATTATCGTTGGCGTCTGGATTGCCCCTCTTTCCCACATTCATGACGCAGCAGATTGTTGGCTGGCGCGCGGCTTGCAGCCGAAGTCTCTAACCGTTCGGCCGTTTCAAATCGCCGGAGAACGGACGATCAATGTCAGCACTGGCTTCTACAGCGACGGAATTACAGACAGTATCGTATTGAATACCCCATGCACGCCGGAATCGTGCTTTGCCTACGAAAGTGCTTCGTCTACCGGCCGCCTGGGCGTGGTATTTCTCAACCAGACAGTCGGCGCATCGCAGGGGGCCGGGGAACATCTCGTTTCCATCATGGTGCGCATCGACCGCCTCCACTCCGCAACCCAGGACGCTGCCACCCAGGCCCAGCTTCTCCGCGAAGCCGAAAGCTTCCTTGGAGGATTCGATCCGACGGGGCTTAGCAAAGCATTCCAGTAACCGATGAATGCAAAGAATCGGAGCAAGTTCTGCATTGCCAGGAAATTGGCGCCGCAGCCATACCGCATTCCGTGGCTGCCCGCTTCCGCCGGCGCGCGGAGCGCCGCAGAGCACAAACTTGAGCCCGTGTAGCCCGAACCGCAGTGAACTGCCTGTAAAATGAGATCGACAGCTTGCAATCTCAGGTTGCCCGAGATCTTATGGCCACCGAAACTCCCGTCCGCGATATCGATGAGCACACTCTGCCGGTCTCCGGCGGGCCTCCCAGGCGGGGCGCCCCAAACGAGGCCAGGGAGATCTCTCTCCTCGATCTCTTAATCGTCCTCGCTGAGCGGCGACGCACGATTCTCTGGATAACTGCAACTTTCGCTATCGTGGCGATTGTCGTCTCATTACTTCTTCCCCCTCGCTATACCGCGACGGTCACCCTGCTGCCCCCGCAACAAAGCCCCTCGCTGAGTGCGCAGTTGTCGTCACAACTGGGCGCTGTGGGCGGTATGGTCGCCCTCGCCGGAGGAGCGAGCAGTTTTCTCAAGAGCCCAAATGACATGTACGTGGCCATGTTCAAGAGTCGAACAGTTGAAGATGCGATGATCGAACGGTTCGGCCTGACGGGCGAATACCACACGAAGTATCTATCCGACACTCGCAAGAGGTTTGAACGCGAAGCGACCGTGGACGGCAGCGGAAAAGATGGTCTGATTCACATCTCAGTTGAGGATCGCGACCCGCGCCGCGCGGCGGAACTCGCCAACGGATATGTGGATCAGTTTCGCGAATTGTCCGAGCACCTTGCAATTTCCGAGGCCGGCCAACGGCGCCTTTTCTTCGAACAGCAGCTCAAGCAAGCCAACCAGAACCTCGCCGATGCCGAAGAGGCTCTGAAAGACACCGAGCAAAAGACCGGGGTCATCCAGCTCGACAGCCAGGCGCGGGCCCTGATCGAATCGGCCGCTGCGCTCCGCGCGCAGATCACGGCCAAAGAAGTGCAGATTCAAGGAATGCAAACCTATGCCGCCGGCGAGAACGCGCAATTAGTCGAAGCTGAGCAGGAATTAGCGGGCCTGCGCACGCAGTTGGCCAAGCTGGGGGGAAATGGCGACTCCCCCGACAATATCATTGTTTCCAAGGGCCAGATGACGGGAGCGGGCCTGGAATACGCCCGCAAATTGCGCGACGTAAAGTATTACGAAACCATCTTTGACGTGCTCGCCCGTCAATTCGAAGCAGCGAAACTCGATGAAGCGAAAGAAGGCGCGCTGATTCAAGTCGTCGATCCTGCGGTCCCGCCCGACAAGCGTTCGTTCCCCAGGCGCACTCTCATCGTGATTGAAGCCACTGCCATCGGTCTTTTGGTGGGTGTCCTCGTCGCGCTGTTCCGCGCGGGTTTCGAACGAATGAAAGGCGATCCTGATTCAGCTTCGAAATTACGGCTTCTGCGTGGAGTATTGACCCACAGGCAACCACAGGCTCATTAGACGATTCGCCTCGCCGCGTCATCCCATTTCGCCCCATGGCGCTCTCTGCTCGCGATGTTTTCAGTCAACTGCTTTGCCCGCTTTTGCACCGCTCGCTGTCCGGTTACCAGGGGCCGGCTGCGCCTTCAGGCAGGGCGCGTATGCGTCTCCAGGCCAGCGGAATCAGAACGCACAGGACCAGGAAGTAGCTTGCCGAATAAGCCAGCACTGCGCCCTCCGGGCTGTGCATATGGGATTCCACGAGCCAGCAAAGAAGCAGGAACAGACACGAGAACAGCACCTCTGCCAGAAGTGCGAGCCGGGGAAACAGAATGCAGGTGAAAAATGTCTCAAGAAGAAAACATAGAATCTTTAAAACGTCCCCGGCGATCTGCGTGGGCAAATAGACCGAGATTCCTTCAAACTGGCGCGAGAGGAGAGCGTTGAGGACAAACCGCGGCACGATGAGGAAACTCGCCGCCAGCGGGAGGTACATGCACACCAGCATGACCGAAGCTTGGAACAACCCTCTCGATGCCTCTCTCTGATTTGTGATTCTCGAAAATCTCGGGATGAACAGTGCAGAACCCACCGATATCAGGGCTCCCATGTAGCCCTCCGAAAGTCTCCATAAGGCTTGCCACAAACCCAGATCGTGCCTGTTGACGTTGAGTGCAACAATGGAGCGGACCGAGAGGGCGGCAATGGTTCCTACCGTCGGGATGAGAAGACTGGGAACTAGGTAGGGCGCCGAGAATTGCCATAAACTCCGGATCGCAGCCCAATCAATCTTTGCCCAGCCCACGCCGCCGGTGGGATACATGATGATCGGGACCAGGAATCCGATCATATAAGCAACAATTGCGATCTTCGGATTCACCTCTCCGAATTTTGCGAAGACAACCAAAACGACACACGAAACAGCCGGATTTAAAGCGGTCACCAGCTGATACCGAAAATGCTCCTGTTTTCCAAGAAGGACCGACTGAATTGCGGTGCCGGTCGCGCATACGATGCAAAAGGCAAACCACCATCCCAGATCGCCGCCACGGATTCTGGGCAGGAGCACTCCCTTGGTATCGGCAAAAAATAGCGCCATGAGGATCCAGGAAGCAGCAAAACCGGAGGCGATCCCCGCAGTCACTACGGCGCGCGCATCATCGGACGGCTCAGCCTGGTTCCTCGACTGCCGCCCAACATAAACCGCGAATGCATTTCCCAGCCCGAGGCTGGAACCCGTCACCAAATAACTGGCAACCATATAGAAATGCCCATAGGTCGCGTATTGAGTCGGACCAAGAAGAAACGCGGTGAGCTTGGCAAAGGCGAGTGCTGCAATGGAGCGCAAGAGCACCCCACCGGAGACCACGGAGAGGTCACGCCGCAGCAGGATAGAAGAAACGCGTTGACCGAGCGTTGCCATCGTCAGGAGTTCATCCGCCGGCGAAATGCGTGCCAGATCTCGTCAAATCGCCGTCCCGCTTCAAGGGCGCTTTCACGGGCCGTCAACGACAACGCGCGCAACCCCGCAGGATCATCGCGGAGAGCGGCGATGCGTTGAACAAATTCAGCGGCGCTTTCCGCCTCCAGAAAAGCATCGCTGTCAATGCCCCGCCGGGCAAACTGCGTGCCCACCACAGGAATTCCATGCTGCAGCGATTCGATCACCTTTGCGTTCATTCCGCTTCCTGTTCGGATGGGAGCAATGGTACACAGAGCCGGCGGATATTCCCCCTCCATGTCGTCGACGAATCCGGCTCCTTCAATGTTGGGCCTCGCCTTTTCAAACTGATCGGTGCCCCTGCCCACCAGCCGGATTCGCAGATCCGGACAGGCTTCGAGCAATGCGTCTGCGAGCTTCTCCACAATCCACTCTATCGCCAGCAAATTCGGGCGCCACCGGCAGTCTCCGACGAACAGGATCGTCTCGCGCTTGTCGTCAAACCTTACTTCGCCGCCTTGCGTTTCCTTGACCGGCAAGGGCAGAAAGTCCACCCGACTCGTGAGATTTGGCCGCATCTCCGTTAACATTTCACAATCTTTGCTGCTCAACGTGAACACCTGGTCCACGAATTCGATGACCTTCAGTTCATACTTCTTCAGCCGCTCCGCTTCCACGTGAAGCAAATAATTCACAAGCGGATTGTTCGATGCGAATCTGGCATGGATCAGTCGATGTTCGATGTTGTGCGCGCGCAGTACCGACCGCGGTCCCGCAGGCATTTGCCATTTTTCGCGCGTGTAATAGCCCGCCGGCGTGGCCAGCAGCTTATCAAACCACAGAACCGAGTAGTTTCCCTTGGCGACGATCTCGGCAAATCTGGTCTTTGCTTCGCGGCTGGAATACTTCTCAACAGAATAGGAGCGTCCCACAGCCAGGGCTTTGAGGAATTCCAGCCGGGAGTTGTGCACTTCGCCGAGCGAACCGGCTGAGCGGAATCCTCCCACCATCGAATGATTGAAGCTCTCGCCGTACCCCGCAACGTATAAATCCCCCTTATCGCTCAGCTGATGCAGTGTGGCGCGGATTCCATAGGTGCCACCATCGATGTGGGTAAACGGGTCCTGACAAAGAACGGCAAGTATCTTCATGATCGGGAATCCATCACCAGTATCGCGCTTTACCCCGCCGGGATCTCCAATCCGCAAAGCGCGGCGAGCCGGACTTCCAGCTTGGCCGTTCCAAAGTGCAGTTCTGTCCATGCAGCGATTGACTCTCTTTGCAGCCCGCGGAACTTCTCGGCAGCCTTTCGCACTGCCCCTAGCGGATGACCGCCCTCCTCAATGCGATATACACATGGGCAACCGAGCTTTTCCAGCGTCGGACGGGAGCCGGTCCTGTTGAGCATCACCGGAGTCCCGCACGCCAAGGCTTCGATCGTCGACATCTCAAAGGCTTCATAGAGCGACGGCAAAAGAAAAACATCGGCCTTATTGTATTCTTCGACCAATTCCCAGGGCTTGAGCCCGCATCGAAATCGGAAGCGCGGGAACCGCGTCTGCGCCCACTCCGGCGCCGGCGCCGGCGAACAGACGCATAGCGAAATCTCGTCCCGCGCTGCGTCCATCTCTTCGTGGAATTTCTCAAGGTATGCCACGCCTTTCGCAGGCTCAAATCGCCCAACAAACAGCACTTGCAGCTTGTCGCCTGTACCTGGATTCCGGGCCCCCTCCAAAGGCCGGAATATCGACGTGTTGACAGCGTTGGCCAGGATGATGGTTTTGCGAGCTGAAAGCCCGTAATGGTTTGTCCACTGTTCCGCAACACTGTCAGATACGCACACAACCCGGTGAGCCAGGTGCGCGCTCAGCCATTCGTACAGGAGGATAGCCCTGCCGAACAACCCTGATCTGAGTCCCGTCGACCGGGTATACCCAGCCCAGCATCCGTGCGCAAAAACGAAGTTGCAGTAGGCTCCAGTCGAGCTGTATCCATGACTGATCACTACGCCTTTACGTCCGGCCCACGCGCGGGCGCCAAGCGACGAGAGCAACGGAAAACCCGCCATCAACAGCGCATTCAAAGCCCTTACTCGCCGCAACCGGCCGACCCACCCGGATTGCGGTAAGGAAAAGATTCTCACCCGCGCCAGGCGGCTTAGAATGCGCCGATGCTCGTCAACGACCCTCTCTACTCCGCCGGCATCGCCGCCCCCATTGATGGAGATCATCGCGACGTGTTTCATCGAGTCAATCTTCTGAACATGGCTGCCATGCGTCCTGAATAAACCATCATAGAGGGTCAACTGCCCGATATCGATTCCTCGCCGGGCCCGGGGCAGGCAGCTGCCGCATGCCGGCTCAACGTCAACGCAGAGCCGGCGCGTAATCGCTCTCCCGTGCTCATCGTCAGGATTGACCCAATCCCCATCTCTTTACGCCGTAGCGGAGCTTTCGAAACAGGAAACTCGTGGCAGCGAACCCGATATAGAGAATGTTCGAGGGGTTGGCCCGCAGAAGGCCGAAGAACTGCTTCCATTTTCGCGACCTCAGGGCGGCCGCATTCAGTCGGCGCCTCATCGCGGGAAGGCTTCGTATGAGTGAGTCGCGAACCTCGGCCGGCACTCCGCTCTCTCGGCTGAGTCGGTCGATTGTTGAGAACTGCTGCGCCATTGCCTCGAAAGAAGAACTGGTATGATAGCCCGTCACTCGATACAGATACGTTGGCTCGAACGCCAGGCAACCGCTGGCGCCTCTCAATAGAAGCTCCGCCATGTAGTACATCCAGTCGCCGCCACAGTCTCCGCGGCCGCCTGTCTCGAGAAACCGGATGCCATGTTCGATCACAAACGATCTTTTGGTGAAGACGTACTCCCGTCCCAGTGCCTCTGCAAAACTCGATTGATCCAGGAGTTTGGCCTTGCCCGAGCCCGCTTCGATGAATCCGTTCAACGGGTGCAGCACTCCGCTCGTATCAGGTACACCACTTAGCTTGGAGGGTGCAACGAAGATATACCCGTTGGCGCGTCCCATCATCACTTCCAGGTGACGGGGGGTCCATTGATCGTCAGCGTCAAGAAACGCCAGCCATTCGCCGCAGGCCTGTCTGATGGCCAAATTCCGGGCCGCCGACGCCCCCGAGTTGCGTTCAGCGCGAAATGACTTTAACCGCGCGTCCGCCAATCCCTGCACCCGGCTCCAGGAGCGATCGGTGGAACAGTCGTCCACGGCGATGATCTCGTAGTCGGTAAACGTCTGTCTGAAAACAGACTCGATAGCCGGCACAACCATTAGCTCTGCATTGAAGATGGGCAGAATCACTGAAACTGCCGGCATATCCACGTCTCCCGGGAGCCAAGAACTGGAGGGATACCTCCATCCATTGATTGTAGGTTGGCACTAAGACCGTAACAGACCCAGGAACTTCTGGCACCATTTGCATGCAGCAAGAAGGAAAACGGCCTTGAGAGCCGGCACAACGGGAAGAACCAGGGATTCGCGCGGCGTAAACAGAATATACGGCAGAGTTGCGGCAAAGAAGAAAAGGGCAGATCGCGACCGGATCGACAGTTTGGGTCCTTGCAGCACCATCCACGTAAGAAGTGCCGTCGCTGCCAATACCCCCAATAAGCCCAACGCACAGTAGGTCTCGGCGAGATAGCTGGTTCCCGCTCCGTGCCCTGCCAGGTAATACTCCGGCGCTACCCGATAGGCCAGTTCATTCGAGAGCAGCCCCGAAGACATACCCTGGTGCGCATTCTGGACGCCAAATTCCGGATCGAAGATCCGTCGGAACGGCCCCAGCAGCGGCGCGAAGATGAATCGCAGATTCGCCGGTGCCACTCCGAATTTTTCACTTGCCACCGCAACCAGCTCTCCGCTGATTCCCTGGGTGTAGCCAAACCATTCAAGCACCTTGGAAACTGAACTTCCGGTAAAGGCGTCATCGCCTCCCGAACGCATGCCGCCAACCATTTGCGCCAGCCCGAACATCGCCACGCCGCTGAAAAACCACACGCGCATTCCAATGCGCTTTCTTCCGGTGAACGACAACAACCAGAGCCCCGCCAGCAGTTGCGTAAAGACTTCTCCTCGCGACCCGCGCGTCAGCCCGAAAAGAGAGAGGAGCACAAATGCCGTCGTCCAGAGACGCCGTCGCCTCGTTAAAGCAGGGTGCGCGTTTCGATCGGTCGCCAGCAATAATCCCAGGTAACCGTAAAAGAGAAAGCTCGCAATCAAGGAGAGACCGGCGATATCGACAGCATCCTTGCCCAGAACATAGAGGGCGTAATACGACCCCCCGTTGAGAAAGTAACGCACATACAGCGCTGATTGAATCAAGGACGCTGCCGCTCCCGTCCAGAAAAGGAGCCGCCACACCTGCAGGAATGGCGGGTCGAACGGCCGATCCCCCTCCGGATGACGCGTTGTTTCTGACAGGTTGGTGGGCAGTTGGTTGCAAAGAACAGTCGCGCCGTATGCCAACATCGACGCGATCAAAACCGAAAAGTAGACCGCCTCATCCTCCGGCGCGACAGGAATACCCGAAAACACCTCAACCAGGCGCAAATTGAAGTTGGACGACGTAAAGGCGATCAGTGGCCGCGCCCAGACGAATACCGCCATGGTAAGTGCGAAAAGCGCCGCCGGTCCCGATACTTCAAACCCATTGCGGCGGATCTGGACGGCGAGCGAAATACATACCAGCAACGCGCCCGCGATGATCGCGTCGCGCTGTTGCATGAAATAAAGTGCGACGCCGATCGTGCTTACCAGCAGAAGCCACAGAAATACGGCCGCCCCGCCGGTGAATACACTTTTCCCTCTCACCAGGTTCGACTGCCCGCCGGGAATGGCTACGCTGCTTTCCATGTGCGATGGCAAATTCCTCGGCGATCTCCTTCTCCGTCCTTATATTCGAGGAATATAATCTGCCCGTTCTCCCTCATTCAGGATCGCTTTCTGACAGGTGGGTGAGTTTTTCAATCCGGACACCCGGCTGTGATCGAGGAGCGGGTTTCGCCCGCATTCCCTCTCCAAACGACCGGCTGCCGATGGAGCGCGCGGTATAGAAGGCAAAGCACCACAGGGCTTTCAGGAACGACAGCTGCTCCCTTTGCCGGTAAATCCGCCACGTCCAGGCCGCGCTGCGAAGTTTATTCCCCGTTAGAGACGAAGAACAAACTCGGTATCGGGCCAGGTCTTCCTGCAGGCCGTATGCGACATGCCCCTTCTTGAGGATCGACAGCCATGCGGCATAGTCTTCGTGGCGGATCGGCGGCATGTTGAATGGCCCCACTTTGTCGCAGTCGATCATGACCGTCAGGCAGCCGATCAAGTTGCCTTTGAGCAGGTCGTCGTACTCGACCCGGCTGGGAATCCGGATGACTCGACCCACACAACCGTCTGGTTCAATCCGCCGGTAACGGCTGAAACTGAATCCGATCTGATGATCCCGCATGAATTCAGTCTGGGCCTCAAGCTTCTTGGGCAACCAGAGGTCATCGCTATCCAGGAAGGCAAGGTATTGCCCACACGCATTCTCCATCCCCACGTTTCGAGCATTCGCGACCCCGCCGTTCTCGGCCAGGGACATCACCCGGACCCGCGGTTCCTTTGCAGCGATCGATCGAGCCACCAGCGGAGTGTTGTCCGAAGAGGCATCGTCGACCACCAGAAGCTCCCAGCTTCTGTAGGTTTGCGCAATCACCGAACCGATCGATTCCGCCACAAACCCTGCGCAGTTGAACGCCGGCATGATAACTGAAACCATGCCCGGGATGCGGTGCGGAGCTTTTGACCACATCTCTCCGCAAAGACCTTCGATGTCAGCTTTCATAATCCGCTGGGAAACTGCGCAATGTCATTTTGCTTAGAGGGCTCTCCCCAATCGCATTCCCCGTCATTCCGCCCGCTTCTCGTGCAATTCTTGCTTCCGAATTGCCAGAAGTCAATCGCAATGCCGGCTCCGGCGCCGTATCTGGTGAAGTTGTGACGCGCTGCGCGCTGCCTGTGCAGGGCCGCTGCAAAACGGGCTCGGCCACTGGCATTCTGTGCTTCACCGGCTGCCTTCAAATCTGGCGACATCGAATGGAAGCGGCTGCCCGAACCCGATTTTACATATTGGCATGGCCGGAACGCATCGATTCGTTGAACTGCGGTTTGGTGAAATCGAGGGCGGTCTGAAGTGCGGCCCGGTACTCCGCGGCGCGGGCCATGAGAGCGGGCGTGGCCGCGGCAAACTCGCCTTCAACCGTCATCTGGCCCTCCCCGGCCTCATGATTGGCCATGCGCAGCAGATCGGCCTCGGCCGTGTTCAGGTATTGCGCGTCGCGCGGGTCGGCGATCCAAACCGGCTTCGTGCCCCCCAGAACTCCCGAGAGCCAGTAAACCTTGCTCAATAGGTAACGCAGGCGTTCTTTGTCGTCAGTCTCAGTAAAGACAAACTTCTTTTGCCAGCGGCTGTAGTAGCGCGTCGTGACCGGAACAGGCTGGCGGTTGCCGGACTTTAGGAATTCCAGCTGGCCCATGTCGATGGTCTTGCGCACCGCGTTGTAGACGAACGTCTCGGCGTACGGCTGCTCCATGGCCGGCACGATCTCGGCAAAGGTGAGCGTGACAGAGGCCGCGATTTTGGCGTGCAGGTTGCTCGTCCCGCCATCGGCCAGGTGAATCTCGCCATGCACGATGTAGGTATCGGCGCCGGATGTGGAGCGATGGAATGGCCATCGGAACTCGCCGAAGGCCAGAGGCAGTCCCCCAAGAGTGACGTAACACTCCGGTCGCGGGTTGCGCAGGCGTTTGGCCTCAGCCGCAAGGTGAGCCGTCATCTCGGGCAGCAGGTGGGGCTTGTCGAAATCGAAGAGTTCGCTCAGCTCGAGCTTGAGTGAGCGGCCGATGGCGTCGTCACCGGGCAGGCCTAGCTGAAAAACAGCAGTCGGGTGGCCGCTTGAGTCAGCGCCCTGGCTTACGTGGATGAGAACAAGGCCCGCCTTTTCGGCGGCCGATTCAAGCGAGGCGACAAGAGAAGTCTTTAGATCGGAGGCCATGAGAAGGGGTTCCCGTGTGAAGATCTATCGAGAACTATTTTAGAGTACCCGGCTTCCTCACTCCAGGACGGGAGAGCATTCCGAACTGCGGTTCCTATTTCGCAGCTGAATAATCCGTGGGGCGCATGTAGACCAGGTTCACTTGATAGGCTCCATCTGCCTGCTTGATCAGAGGCGCTGCAGCCTCGAAATAAGGTGGAAAAGCCGGGTCAGCATGCAACGAGTTCCAGTTCGCTTCGGCAGACTCCTGGTCAGAGTGAGCCAGCAGATACACAAAAGTGTCCTTCCATGCGGGGTCGTCAGTCTGCGGAACCCAGTAACCGACAGCATTGAGACCGTGCTTGGACTGCAGCTTGGAGACGTCGCGAAAGATGGATTCGAGGGCGGGCGCCTTGCCTGGTAGGGTGTGATAGACCATCAATTGGTATGTGTGCTCAGATGCCGCTTCGATCGGCGCGGGGCGGGAGATGCGCGCTTGAAACAGCAAGCCTGCAAGGAAAAACAGGCAAGCTACAGAAGTCAGACGAACTGCTTCGTTTCGTCGGGGATCGAATGAATTGGAGCGCAGCTTGGTCATCTTCAATAAACCTCCAGCGGTGCCAGCAGCTTGATGGCGCCTTAAGCGAAAGCATAATCCGCTCGGACGCGGAGGTTATGCGCGTGTTCTTTACCTCTCTGCCTTGGGAGGGCCGACATTTAGAATGGCAGTCGTGCCGTCCGAGCTATCGCATCCCATTATTCTGGCTGAAAAGCTGACCAAGGTTTATGCCACCGGCCGCATTGAGGTGGCTGCGGTGCGCGGGATTTCGATGGCTGTCGAGCCGGGTGAATTTGTGGCCATTGTAGGCCCCTCGGGGTCGGGCAAGTCGACGCTGTTCTACCTCCTGGGCGGATTGACGCGGGCCAGCGGCGGCCGCGTAGTGATTGACGGCATTGATTTTGCCTCGCTGAGCGACGCCGAGCGCACAAAGCTGCGCAAACACCGGATCGGGTTCGTCTTCCAGAAGTTCAATCTGTTGCCGACGCTCTCGGCGATGGGCAACATCGAGATTGCCTATGAGGTGAGCGGCCGCGCTTCGGGGCCGGATGGTGTCCCGCTGGACCGTAAATACTTGGATCATTTAAGCGAACTGCTCTCGATCAAGGGCCGCCTCGGTCACCGGCCGAATGAACTGAGCGGCGGCGAGCAGCAGCGCGTGGCTATCGCCCGGGCGCTCATCACACGTCCGGCGATCGTGCTGGCCGACGAGCCGACGGGGAATCTGGACACCCAAAACTCCGAGGCGGTGCTCGAGATGCTGTTGCGGTCGAATCGGGAGCTGGGCCAGACCACCCTGATGATTACCCACAATCCCGAGGCGGCGGCGATCGCCGGCCGCATCCTCCACATGCGCGACGGGCAGATTGTGAAGGAAGAGGCAGGCAGAAATGCAGCTTCCAGCCGTTAGCTGTCAGCTTTCCGCTCGGTTCCAGAATTGCCTGCGGGACGGATGCGTCGACCGGTGAGTCTGTCGGCTCGAGGACTCAGGAAGCAATGACTCTGGGATTTGGAGCCTTTTTGACCGCGGTCATTTCAACGGCTATTGTTGCAGTGATCTCCTGCGCAAAGCGCCCAGCGGGTAGACTCTGGTATCTGTTTGCGGCGCTGGCTTTACGTCGTCTGATTGCGGGCGGCATTTACTGGGCCGCAGTCCGGCTCACAACCGACCCTTCCGCCATTGGGGATTACCAAGCGTGTTAGTTCTTCTTCATCATTCCCTGGTATTTTGCCGGCGCGATCCCCTCGGTAGGTGCTATTTTGCTCACCCGGAGGGCTGGAAAGATGGCAAAGCCCGGTCCGGCTGCCAAGTTCATCGAATCGTTGACTCTCCGCCATTTTCTTGTTATCTTTGTAAGGTTCGCAAGAACGCCGCTTGGCGTGTGTAAATGCGCCGGCGGAGTGGGGAAACCCCAGGGTCGAGTCAGGATTGGGGTTGTTCCCAGGGCCCGGTGAAGCTGGCCGGCCAGACAAGTTCCCGGCATCGCTCTCTTCTTGCGGAGGGCAGGGACATGATTCGCATCGACGGCTCGCGCGTTCCCCCACCTTGGAGGGGCTATGCGAGCCGGAACCGGCGATACGGCGCTGGCTCCGCCTTGGCGGACGACCGGCAAACCGTCCCGGTTTTCGTCTGAGAAGAGAACGAAGACAGACGCGAAGCAACGACCACGGTCTTTCCGTGTGTCCTGGGCAGGGTAACGCCTTGCTCCGAGACCAGAGCGCCCCGGAGCTGTGGGCGGCGATTCCTGGTCTGGGGGTACGGGTTTTGCAAGGCTTTTGCGGTAAGGAGTTGCGGTTTGCCGACTTTTAATCAACTGGTTCGCAAGGGGCGTACGGCCCCACGGTATAAGACGGCGTCGCCTGCTCTGCAGGCTTCGCCGCAGCGGCGCGGCGTGTGCACGCGCGTGTATACGCAGACACCGAAGAAGCCGAATTCGGCTCTGCGCAAGGTCGCTCGCGTGCGGCTGACCAACGGGATCGAGGTGACTACCTACATTCCCGGCATCGGCCACAACCTGCAGGAGCACTCGATTGTGCTCATCCGCGGGGGGCGCGTCAAAGATCTGCCCGGTGTCCGCTATCACGTGGTGCGCGGCACCCTGGATTCGGTGGGCGTCGCGGAACGCAACCAGAGCCGCTCCAAGTATGGCGCCAAGCGCGCCAAAGGCGGCGCAAAGAAGTAGAGAGGCAGCTTTTAGCTGTTAGCTCTTAGCTTTCAGCTTCGGGGTTCTGGGCTGAGCCGAAGCAGATGGCGGGATGTAGATAAGCTAAAAGCTAACGGCTAAAAGCTAATAGCTGCTTTTGAGGGTTTTATGCCAAGAAAAGGGCACATTGCGAAGCGGGAAGTGGCGCCGGATCCGGTTTATGGATCGACATTGGTGACCAAGTTTGTGAACTCGATGATGTGGGGCGGCAAAAAGTCGACCGCCCAGGCCATCTTTTACCAGGCCATGAAGAACCTTGAGGAAAAGGGTGGCGGCGAGGAAGCAATCAAGCTCTTCAAGAAGGCGGTGGAGAACTGCAAGCCGCTGCTTGAAGTGAAGACGCGGCGCGTGGGCGGCGCTAACTACCAGGTGCCCATCGAGGTCAATCCCGACCGCAGGACTTCGCTGGCGATCCGCTGGCTCATCACCTACGGTCGCAGTCGCGGCGAGAAGGGCATGACCGATAAGCTGACCAACGAACTGCTGGATGCAGCCAACGGGCGTGGCGCGGCCATGAAAAAGAAAGAAGACGTGCACCGCATGGCCGAAGCCAACAAGGCGTTCGCGCACTATCGGTGGTAGTGAAGCAGCCTCTGGCTGCTGGCTACTAGCTTTTAGCTCGAACCGGTGGCAGCAGGAATCGGAATTGGAGACCGCAGAGCGCGGTCTCGAAGAAACAAGCTAGAGGCTAGAAGCTAGCAGCTAGTTTTTAACGGCGGGCGCCTCGGGGCTCGATTTTGAGACCTGGGTGAAACCGCAAGGATGAACTGACGTGGCTCGCACCATACCTCTCAATCGCTGCCGGAACATCGGAATCATGGCGCATATCGACGCCGGAAAGACGACAGCGACAGAGCGCATCCTGTTTTATACCGGCATCACGCACCGGCTGGGAGAGGTGCATGAAGGCACGGCGACCATGGACTACATGGAGCAGGAGCAGGAGCGCGGGATCACGATCACGTCGGCCGCGACCACCTGCATGTGGCGCGATGTGCGCATCAATATTATCGATACGCCCGGCCATGTGGACTTTACCGCCGAGGTGGAGCGCAGCCTGCGCGTCCTCGACGGCGCCGTGGCGCTGTTCGACTCCGTTGCCGGCGTGCAGCCGCAGACCGAAACGGTGTGGCGGCAGGGCGATAAGTACAAGGTTCCGCGTATCTGCTTCGTCAATAAAATGGACAAGAACGGCGCTGATTTCGAGCACGTTCTCGAAACCATTCGCAAGCGGCTGGGCGCGCGCCCGGTGGCGCTGCAGATCCCCATTGGCGCTGAGGCAAATTTCAAGGGTGTCATCGACCTCGTGGAGATGAAGGCGATCGTCTGGCACGACGAGACCCTGGGCTCCGAGTTTTCCGTTGAGCCGATTCCCGCCGATCAGCAAAAGAAAGCGGAAGCTTTCCGGATGCAACTGATCGAAGTGATCGCCGAGACCGACGACGTGCTGCTGGAGAAGTTTCTCGAAGGCGAGACCCCGACCGTCGAAGAGTTGAAAGCAGGCATTCGCCAGGCAACCATCGACCTGAAAGTCTTTCCGGTCATTTGTGGATCGGCATTCAAGAACAAGGGCGTGCAGACGCTGCTCGACGCCGTCGTCGATTACCTGCCCAGCCCTATCGACAAGCCTGCCGTTGAAGGCATCGATCCCCGAAACCACTCCCATATTGAAAAGCGCAAGCCCGATGATAATGACCCCTTCTCGGCGCTGGCATTCAAGCTCATCAACGATCCATTTGGCAAGCTTTCTTTCATTCGCGTGTACTCCGGTTCGGTAAAGACCGGCGATTCGGTGCTGAACCCGCGGACCGGACGCACCGAGCGCGTGGGTCGCCTGGTGAAGATGCACGCCAATAAACGCGAGGATGTGACCGAGATTCTCGCCGGTGATATCTGCGCGTGCGTGGGCCTGAAGGACATCAAGACGGGCGACACGCTGTGTGCGCCGAATCATCCCGTGGCGCTCGGCGCAATCACATTCCCTGATCCGGTCATCTCAGTCGCCATCGAGCCCAAAACCAAAGCTGACCAGGAAAAAATGGGCGTCGCTCTTTCCAAGCTGGCCGAGGAAGATCCGACCTTCAAGGTGCGCACCGACGAAGACAGCGGACAGACCATCATCAGCGGCATGGGCGAGCTCCATCTCGAGATCATCGTCGACCGCATGAAGCGCGAACACAAGGTCGAAGCCAACGTGGGCGAGCCGAAAGTCGCCTTCCGCGAGACCATTCGCAAGCAGGCCGAAGCGGAAGGCAAGTACATCCGCCAGACCGGCGGCTCGGGCAACTACGGACACTGCTGGCTGCGCATCGAGCCCAACGAGCCGGGCAAGGGCTACGAATTCATCAATGAAATTAAAGGCGGCGTGGTGCCCAAAGAGTACATCAAGCCCATCGACCACGGCGTCCGCGGAGCCATGGAGTCGGGCGTTCTGGCGGGCTTCCCGGTGGTCGACGTGAAGGTGATTCTGTTTGACGGCAGCTACCACGAAGTGGACTCCAACGAGAATGCATTCAAGATCGCCGGCTCGCTTGCATTTAAAGAAGCGGCCGGGCATGCCAAGCCGGTTCTCCTCGAGCCGGTGATGGCGGTTGAAGTGACCGTGCCCGAGGAGTTCATGGGCGTCATTATTGGCGACATCAACTCGCGACGCGGGCGCATTGAGGGTATGGAGCATGCGGCCGGCTCGCAGGTGATCAAGGCCATGGTGCCGCTGAAAGAAATGTTCGGCTACGTGAACGATATTCGCTCGTCCACCCAGGGCCGGGCGTCGTATTCGATGCAGTTTGCGCGCTACGAAGAGGCGCCGCGCATGATCGCCGACGAGATCATCGGCCGGGCGCAAGGGAAATGAGCTGCTAGAAGCTGGTAGCTGCCTTTAGGTTTTTGGGGCTGGAGCCGGAACGCCGGCGCCCCGAGGTGAAACAAGCAGTACGAGCCACGAAAGGGATTGGAAGCTTTATGGCGAAGGAGAAATTTGATCGCAGTAAGCCGCACGTGAACGTGGGGACGATCGGGCACATCGATCACGGGAAGACGACGTTGACGGCGGCGATCACGAAGGTGTTGCAGAAGCACAATCCGAAGATTGTGTTTCGCTCGTTTGACTCGATTGACAACGCACCGGAAGAGCGGG
>Ga0335074_10000197_pt1 | contig 94578 bp, 82 predicted proteins | sample Lox_Sample_23_FD_206715 | JGI IMG/M metagenome (GOLD analysis project Ga0335074, IMG submission 206715) | Soil microbial communities from Loxahatchee National Wildlife Refuge, Florida, United States - Lox_Sample_2.3 | ecosystem: Environmental > Terrestrial > Soil > Wetlands | place: USA... | reverse complement strand
ACGAATACACTTAGGGCGAGTATCCCCGCCAGCGGCAGACACACCGATCCTCTTTGCCTTCGTAATGGCGGTTCGGGGTCGGTTTCTGTACTGGTACTAGACTGAGATTCAAAACCGGCCACTACCCTAAGCCGCCTGTTATTGACGAAAACCGCCGTCCGCCCATATAATGGGGGTTCGTCAATTCAGCTGGAGGCAGCATGTACGCCGTGATCCGCAGTGGAGGTAAGCAGTACCGCGTCGCCCCGGGCGAGACCATTCAGGTCGAGCGCCTGGAAGGCAAAGTCGGCGGCAAGGTGACGTTTGAAGACGTCGTAGCCGTCCGCACCGACGAAACCAAAATCCTTGGCGCGCAGTCCAAAGCCAAGGTAACCGGCAAAATCGTCAAGCACATGCGCGGCACCAAGATGCAGGTGCTGAAGTACAAGACCGGTGGGCAGTACAAGATTCAGCGCGGCCACCGGCAGAATTACACCGCCGTACAAATCGGCGAAATCGAACTGGCATAGGAATTTAGAGGCTTCTCATGGCGCACAAAAAAGGCGGCGGTTCGTCCACTAATGGACGCGATTCTCAGGGACAGCGGCTCGGCATCAAGCGTTTTGGCGGCCAGTTCGTCACCGGCGGCAGCATTCTGATCCGCCAGCGCGGCACGCGCTTCAAGGCCGGCAAGAACGTCGGTCGCGCGAAGGACGATTCACTTTTCGCGTGCATCGATGGCGTCGTGCGCTTCGAGGACAAAGGCGGCCTGGGACGCTTCATCAGCGTTCTGCCTCCCGCAGCTGCGGTAGAGGGCGGCGCGGCTCGTGCGGAGCGGCCATCCGCACCCGCGGCCGACTGACATTTTCCCGCCACGCGAATATTTGCAATCCGCCAACCCGATGAGTGAATCTAAGGTCACGGGCGGCGATCCCACCATCTCTCTTTTTACGGTGCGGCGTTCCCGCCGTTCGGTTTTCCTGTGTTTGTTCTTTCGGTGCTCCCATGTTTGTTGACGAAGCGAAAATCTCGATAAAGGGCGGCGACGGCGGCAATGGCTGCGTCGCGTTTCGCAGGGAAAAGTACGTCCCGCGCGGCGGCCCATCCGGCGGTGATGGCGGCCATGGCGGCGCCATCTACCTCGAATCGAACCCCAACGACAATACCCTGCTGCGCTATCGCTACAACCGCCTCTTCCGCGCCGATCGCGGACGCCACGGCGAAGGTTCCGATTGCCACGGGCGTTCTGGCGACGACATGACTCTCACCGTCCCCATCGGCACCGTCGTCTACGACGCCGATTCTGGCGAGCAACTCTTCGATTTCGCCGAAGCGGGCCAGCGTTTTCGCGCTGCAAAAGGCGGACGCGGCGGACGCGGCAACGGCAATCCGAAGTGGGTTCGTCCGTGGCACCAGGCGCCGCGCGAACATGAGGACGGCAAACCCGGCGAAGAACGCAATCTGCGCCTCGAATTGAAATTGCTCGCCGATGTGGGACTGGTCGGATTCCCCAACGCCGGAAAATCAACGCTGATCTCGCGCATTTCCGCGGCGCGTTCGAAAATCGCTGCGTATCCATTCACCACTCTTGAGCCCCATCTTGGCGTGGTCTCCGCCGATCCCGATGCCGCGCCCGGAAACGGCCGTACTTTCGTGGTTGCCGATCTCCCCGGACTGATCGAAGGCGCGCATGAAGGCGCCGGCCTGGGCATTCGTTTCCTGAAACACGTGGAGCGCACGCGGCTGATCGCGCATCTCGTCGATACCAGCGACGCGAACGAACGCGATCCGGTGCGCGATTTCGAGATCATCGAGCATGAACTTGAATCGTTCAGCCCGGCTCTGGCCCACGAGCCGATGATTGTGGTGGCCACGAAGCTCGACGCCACCACCGATCGCGAGCATCTCGAAGAGCTTCGCAAGTTCGCCGCCAAGCGCGGCCTGCCGTTTTACGCGATCTCTTCCGCAACCGGCGAAGGCATCGTCGAACTGGTTCGCGCCTTGGCCGATAGTCTCGACCGCATCCCGAAACCAGCGCTGCCCGTTCAATCCGAAGACGCGCCGCCGATTCCGCCACGCGTCGAGGATCACATCGCGCCCCATCCGGAGAAGAGTTGACCTCACCCGCCGCCCAAAGGCCCTCCGGCCCCGCGCATCGCCGTTCGATCGCGCTGTTCGGAGGCACCTTCGATCCCATTCATGCCGGACATATCGCCGTCGCTCAAGCGGCGCAGCGCCGCTTTCATCTCGACGCGATACATTTCATCCCCTCGTCGCGCCCACCGCACAAATCGCAGCAGGAGCTCACGCCCTTCATTCACCGCTATGCGATGGTGGCGCTGGCGTGCGCCGAGCATCCCGGATTCCTGCCTTCGCTCGCGGAAGCGCCTCCGCCGCATCCGCACGTCTTCTACTCGATTGATACGGTGCGGAAATTTCGCCGCGAGCATCCTGACGATCACCTCTACTTCATAATCGGCGCCGATCAGTTTTTGGAATTCCCCACATGGAAAAATTACGAGCAGCTGCTCGACTCCTGCGATTTCATCGTGGCCAGCCGACCCGGATTTCGTCTGGACGCATTGCGACTGATCGTGCCGCCCGACAAGCTGGGCCGCTCGTCGTCGCCCAGCGATCAGCAGAAAATCGTGCTGCGCAAATCGGTGGTGCACCTGCTCACCACCGTCGCCAGCCACGTCTCTTCCACGGAAGTGCGCGACCGGCTGCAACAAACGCAGGGAATCCACGGGCTTGTGCCCGCGCGCGTGGAGGAATACATTCTGGGGCAGGCCTTATACCGGTGAGACTGGAAGACGTTCAGCCCGAAGTTCGCGATGCGGTGGAAGCGGCTCAAGACAAGCAGGCCTCGAACATTACCGTCCTGAGGCTTGCGGGCGCAGTCGCGTTCGCCGATTATTTTATTCTCTGCTCGGGACAAAGCACGCCGCAGCTTCAGGCCATTGCCGAGGCCATCGAAGAGCGCCTGGACCGTCTGGGCAAGCGCCTGATGCATCGCGAAGGGAAGTCCGGCGCGGAGTGGGTGTTGCTCGACTACGGCTCCATCGTGGTTCATATTTTCGGCGAAGGCGCGCGGCGTTACTACGATCTCGAACGCCTCTGGCGCAACGCGGAACGACTCGACGTTCCGGCGGCCGGCGAGCCGGGCGCGCATTCCGCGGACGAATCGGCACACGGCGAATCGAATCCATGACTGAATCGCGCGTCACCTGGATCGCGGCCGATCCGGCTTCGCTGCGCGTCCTCGAAATCGCCGAAAAGCTCACCGACGCCGCCACCACTCTTCTAGTCACCGGCGAGAGCGGGTGTGGCAAAGACCAACTCGCCCGCTGGATTCACGAACATGGCGCGCGCCGCGAAGCGCCATTCCTAAAAATCGATTGCGCCAGTCTTCCCGCGGAGTTGGTCGAGTCCGAGCTTTTCGGACATGAGCGCGGCGCCTTTACCGGCGCTGTAGCGCGTAAGCCGGGACGCCTCGAAATGGCCCAGGGCGGCACGATCGTGCTCGACGAAGTGGCCGCGCTCGGCCCAGGGCTGCAAGCGAAACTATTGCGCGTGCTGGAAGAGCGCACCTTCGAGCGCCTGGGCGGAACGGAGACGCTGCGAATGGATTCGCGTTTGATGGCGCTCACCAATACCGATTTGACCGCGGCCGTCGCGTCCGGCCGCTTCCGCGAAGATTTGTATTTTCGCCTCAACGTGCTCGCGCTCCCGGTGCCCGCGCTGCGCGAACGTCCTCGCGACATCGCGCCACTCGCGGCACATTTTCTTGCGCGGCTCGGCCCGGTTCACGGTCGCGCCGACGCGGCGATTGCTCCCGCCGCGATGCCGTTGCTCGAATCATATGCGTGGCCGGGTAACGTGCGCGAACTGAAAAACGCGATCGAGCACGCATTGCTGTTTGCAAAGGCGCCGCAGCTTGAACCCGCGGACTTCCCGGAAATTTTGCGCGCGGCCGAGCGGCCCAGCGGCATCACAAGCGCGCTCCGTTCGCTGGAGGAAATCGAGCGCGAAGCCATCAAAGCCACGCTCGACGCCACGCGATACAAAATCGGATATGCCGCGGAAGTGCTCGGCATCAGCCGCAAGACGCTGCTCGAAAAGCGTAAAAAATACGGCTTGTTTTAACCGCCGGTAGCCGGACGCGCCATGAAAATACGCCTGGTGATGCTTGGCAAAACGCGCCGCCCGGAAATCCGCGCGCTTGTGGATGATTATGTAGGCCGCATCCAGCGCCACACCGAAGTTGAAATCAACGAGCTGCGCGACGATTCTCCCGCGGCGCTGCGCAAGCTGAGGATCGACCCTACCGCGACGATCGTTCTGCTCGACGCCGGCGGCAAGCAGCACACGTCGCAATCCTTCGCGCGCTGGATTGGGGATCTCCGCGATCGCGGCGTCCGCGAGCTGTGTTTTTACTGCGGCGCTGCCGAAGGTTTTCCAGCGGAAATTTCGCGGGAAGCCGCGCAGCGCATTTCGCTCTCCACTTTGACTATGCCGCACGAATTTGCCCGCGTCGTTTTGGCGGAGCAGATCTACCGCGCCTTCGCCATCCTCGCCGGCCACCCCTACCCGAAATAGGGCACTCACTGGGTATCTTCGCTGGCCTGCCCAGTGGCCAACTACAGGAATGTCCGTAATTTCCGGCCGAACTGCAGCGAATGGAATCCAATTCTCTGATAAGGAGGTAAAACCGAATGCACTATTTTCTGGTTCACTGGACTTCATGGGCGTGGTCCGCCGGTATTCTGGCGGGCAGTATTTTCATTGCTCTGTTGGTTCGCTGGATTCTATTCGCGATCCTCGATCACGTGGCGAAACGTAACCCGTCCGTCTTGAAAAGCTCGATTATTCGTCACTGTGAAAATCTGACGCGCTGGATATTGCCGCTGCTCGCGATCGTGATCGCGGTTCCGACGCTGCCGCTTCCGCCAATCGCCAAAAACGCGATCCAGCACGCCGTGGGAGTCGCACTGATCGGCGCCGTGGGATGGCTGATCATCTTGATCACTGACGTGACCATCGATGTTTTTGAAGCGCGCTACCATATGGACACGGCCGATAACCTGCTGGCACGAAAAGTGCAAACCCAACTGAATGTTCTGCGGCGCATTCTTGACGTTCTCATCATATTCATTACCGTCGGCTTCGCGCTGATGACTTTCCCGGCGATCCATCAGATCGGGACGAGCGTTCTGGCCTCCGCGGGCGTTGCAGGAATCGTTGTCGGCCTAGCGATGAAACCCACGCTATCGAGTCTAGTGGCGGGCATTCAAATCGCGCTCACGCAACCGATTCGCATCGACGACGTGGTGGTGGTGAACGGCGAGTGGGGCCGCATCGAAGAAATTCACACCTTTTTCGTGGTAGTGCGCATCTGGGATTTGCGCCGCCTGGTGTTGCCGCTCTCGTACTTTATCGAAAATCCTTTCGAGAACTGGACGCGCACCAGCGCCGAACTGCTCGAGTACATCTACTTGTGGGTCGATTATTCCGTTCCCGTGGACGAGCTGCGACAGGAATTCACGCGCATCTTGAAGAGCACTCCGAAATGGAAGGGACAGGTGAACGTGTTGCAGGTGACAGACTCGAACGATCATGCCATTCAAATTCGCGCATTGATGGACGCCACGGATTCAGGGCAGGGTTGGGACTTAACGTGCTACGTTCGCGAGCAGCTCATCACTTTCCTGCAGCAAAAATATCCCCAATGCTTGCCGCGATACCGTGGCGAAGTTCTGGGCGGACTGCCCGGTCAGGCGCCTGCGAACGGGCGGGCGTTTGTGCCGCCATCCGCGCCCCGGCGACAGCCGGTGTAGCGCGGATCGAAATCAGGCGGGCGATCGACCGCGCGCAAACGCCAATGCTTTCAGGGGGATTCTGCAGCGATCCTCGCCGGATCGCTTCAGAACGACACCGCGTTACCCAGGATCCCGGCGTGGATCGTTTCCGAAATGACAGCGCGTGGCGGGAGCGGCACGTTGCGTGGTGGCAAAACAGAGGTGCTGCTCTTGCTTGACGTTTTTTCGCCGTCCGGCCACTATGAATAGGTCTCCCTGGGGAATGGACGAATGCCGGAAGGTAAGGGGCTTCTGATTGTGTATACGGGGCCCGGCAAGGGAAAGACCACCTGCGCGCTGGGCACTGCGTTTCGGGCTGTGGGCCAGGGCTTGCGCGTGCTGATGGTGCAGTTCATTAAAGGCTCGTGGCACTACGGCGAACTCGACGCGGCAAAAATGCTGGGCGACGACAAGTTTGAAATTCGCCCCATGGGCCGCGGTTTCGTGAAGGTTGGCGGCGCGGAAACCGATCCCGAGGACGTGCGCCTGTGCGAAGAAGCCTGGCGCTTCGGCCGCGAGCAGATTTACAGCGAGAAATACGATTTGGTGATCCTCGACGAGATCAATTACGTGATCAGCTACAAAATGCTGGACGCCGAGCCGGTAGTGGATGCACTGGCAAAACGCCCGGAACGCGTTCATGTGATTTGCACGGGACGCAACGCGCATCCAAAGCTGGTCGAAGCCGCCGACCTGGTGACGGAAATGAAAGAAGTAAAGCATCCCTATACGAAGGGCATCCTGGCGCAACGGGGAATCGATTACTAAGAACGATCGATACGCGGTGCGCCGCGAAGCGTGTATCCGCGCGCGAACAATTGATATTTACTTATGACCTGGTTTAAACGAGACAAGGCAGCCATCGAGAATCCCACGCCCGCGGACGAACGCCGCGTTCGCACCGAGGGGCTGTGGACGAAATGCACCTCCTGCCGCGCAATCATCTGGAAGAAAGACGTGGAGGCGAATTGGGAAGTGTGCCCCAAGTGCGATCATCATTTCCGGATGAACGCGCGCCGCAGGCTGGAGCTGCTTCTCGACGATGATGCTGAGTGGACGGAGCACGACGCGGAGCTGCAATCGAGCGATCCGCTGCAATTCACCGACGTCAAACCCTACGCGCAGCGCTTGCAAGAAGCGCAAAAAAAACACGGCATGAAGGACGCGATCATCACCATGGAAGCAAAACTCGCCGGGCGCCCGGTGGTCTGCTGCTCGATGGAATTCGGATTCATCGGCGGCACGATGGGCGGGGTCGTGGGCGAAAAAGTCACTCGCGCGGTGGAGCGTTCGCTGGCGCAGAAATATCCGCTGATCATCGTCTCGTGCTCCGGCGGCGCGCGCATGATGGAAGGCGCGGTCGGCTTGATGCAGCTCGCTAAAGTGGGCGCAGCGCTAGCGCGGCTGGATAACGCGCGCGTTCCATTCATCTCCGTGCTCACCGATCCCACCACCGGCGGCGTCACCGCCAGCTACGCCATGCTCGGCGACCTCAACATCGCCGAACCCGGCGCGTTGATCGGCTTGGCCGGGCCGCGGGTGATCGAGCAGACTATCCGCCAGAAATTGCCGGAAGGTTTTCAGCGCGCCGAATTCCTGCTGGAACACGGATTTCTGGACGCCATCGTCCCGCGCAAAGAGATGAAGAGCTATATCGCCCACGCGCTCGGCTTTTTCCTCGACAACGCAGCATGAACTACGACGAATCTGTGCGCACTTTGCTGGCCCTGGGCCGCGAGCTGGCGTCGCCGCACGCGCGTGTGCAAAAATTCGGCCTCGAAAATATCAGCACGCTGGCCGCCGCTCTCGGCGATCCGCATCGCGCCGCTCCGTGCGTTCATATCGCCGGAACAAACGGCAAGGGCTCAACTGCCGCGATGATCGAGTCGATTCTACGCTCATCCGGTTTGCGCACCGGCCTGTACACATCTCCGCACTTGGTGCGCATCAACGAACGCATCCGGATCGCGGGCGACGATATTTCCGACGAGGAATTCGCGTCCGCATGGGCGCGCGTGCAGGCAACGATCGAATCGCTGCTGGCCGACGGCAAACTCGCCGCGCATCCCACTTATTTTGAGTGCATCACTGCGCTGGCCTTCGTGGCCTTCGCCACGCGAGGGATTAACTTCGCGATCTACGAAACGGGACTGGGCGGGCGGCTCGACGCCACGAATATCGTCCTGCCGGAAGTGTCCGTAATTACGTCGATCGACTTCGACCACGAAGATTATTTGGGCCATTCGATCGAAGAAATCGCCAGCGAAAAGGCGGGCATCATCAAGCCGGGTGTGCCAGTGGTCACCACGGCAACGCGCCCGGAAGCGCGCGCGGTGATTGCCAAGCGTGCTCAGGAACTCAGCTCCCGGCTAGTGGAAATTGACGAAGCGTGGCGGGTTGAAGATGTTCGCTCCGACGGCGGCTGTTATCGCGCCGTCGCAGTCTCAAAAGAATCGGGAAAGAAAATCAATGTCGCGCCGCCGCTTCCGGGCCAATTTCAGATACGCAATGCGCTGGCGGCTGTCACCGCCGCGCAACTGGTGGCCGAGCGCGGCTTTCCGCTCAGTGATGAGATCGTCGAGCGCGGAATCCGCGATGTCCGCTGGCCCGGAAGACTGGAGCGGCTGCTCGAACGGCCGGCCGTTTACGTGGACGGCACGCACAATCCCGCCGGCGCGCGTGAACTGCTGAAATTCTGGGATGAAAATTTCGCGGGGCGCAGAATCATTCTGGTGTATGCGGCGATGCGCGATAAGGCTGTCGACGAAATCGCAGGGCTGCTTTTCCCTCGCGCCGACCTGGTCCTGCTCACCGAACCACACCAGCCCCGGGCGATTTCCGCGGGGCTGCTTTCGGAGATGACCAGCCATTTGGCGCGCCAATCCGAGGTGGTTCGCGATCCGGTGCAGGCGCTGGAGCGCGCTATCGAACTAGCGGGTCTCGGCGATGCCGTATTCGCCACCGGCTCGCTCTACCTGGTTGGCGATTTGCGTGCGTACTGGGCAAAACGCCCGGTGCTCTCGCCTGTTCCTGGCGGTGCGGGAAAAACGACTGTGCCGAAGTCAGGCGCCGCATAACCAAAACTGTCAGCGGCCAAATTGGCGGCTCGGAAGGCTTGAAAAACAGCACGATAGCGCAAAGAAGGCATTCCAATATGGATCTGGCGGATACGGCGCCCGATGCTTATTCTCGGCTGTGGAACGGGCCATGCAACCAAATGCAATCTTGTCTCGTATAATTAATAGAGGTGCGGGCAGCCAATTCGAGGATTTCGCGTCTAAGCTGAGAGGTGGGGAGCTCAAACCGTCCTTATGACACGCTATGAACGACGCCAATTGATCGAGTCCTTCGGCCGAGGTCCGGCTTTACTCGGCACAGCTCTGCGTCCGCTGCCGAAGAAAATGTGGATGTATCAGCCGTCTTCAGGCCGGTGGAGTATTCACGAGATCATCCTGCATCTCGCCGATCGCGAGGTGAACTCGTATTTCTCTTTCCGGCAGCTGATCGCCGAACCGCACCACGAGCTGGCCGATTTTGACGCGGCGCAGTGGGCTGGTTCGCTCGGCTATTTCCATCAGAGCACCCGGGAGGCTGTCGAGATCATTCGCCGGCTGCGCAAGATGACCTATCAACTGGCGGTGGCGCTGCCGCAGGCGGTGTGGCTGCGCACGGTAACGCACGCGCAGCAGGGCGAAATCACTCTGGAAGACTGGCTGCAGCAGCAGGAGCAGTATATTCCGGCGTACATCGAACAGATCCGCCAGAACTACATCTCGTGGATCGAAACGCACCCGCCCAAAAAGTCCGGGGTCCGCACGTTACAGCTGGACGTGCGCCCGTCCACACCATCCATCTCATTGTCCCCGCAAGCCTGTTAGCTTCAGCGAGCAGGCCGCATCCCGTGGCGCAGCGTCTGTGTTTGCGTGCGGTCGCGCTGGGCTTCAGCGAGGCCGGGATTCGTCGCGTGCGTCCTCAGGGCCACGTGAACGCCAATATTAACAGCGCCCGCTCGTTCCCAAGAATCACTCGCTGAGCTGAAGACAACCAGCTGATGAGTCCATTGACAATTCGGTCCTCTTTGCGTTAGCGTTGCGCCACTTCACTTTGTGAACATCAGGACTGGGACTGCTCCGCGCCGCCACGCGCGAAGCGGATACCTAGAGTTCCGATTTCCAGCTGTGACGACGAGGTTTTCGATGAAACGAACTGCCCGGCACGTCGTGCGATTGGCGCTGCTCACTCTTTTGGTTTCGCTGGCACGCACTCGTCCAACTTTAGCGTCCGTGGGGTGGCTGCCCGTCGACCCGGCGGATCTGGCCATGAAGGACAACCCCAAGGAACCGGGCGCTGACGCGATGATTCTTTACCGCGAAAGCGAGGTAGACACTCGCAAGGCCAACACCTCCGGCGATTCGGTAGAAGAATACGTCCGCATCAAGATCTTCACGCAAGCAGGGACCCAGGAAGGCCACATCACTATCCCGTACGACAAGACGTGGGAGACCATCCCATATGTTGCCGGCCGCACGATACTGCCTGACGGGACGATCAAGAATTTCGATGGGCAAGTGTTAGATTCCACAATCGTTAAGTCCGGCGAATACACGCTTAACGCGAAAACGTTTACCCTGCCCGACGTCGTGCCCGGCTGCATCATCGAATACCGTTACGACAGCCAAGCAGAGCCGCAGTATGTGCACGTCGAGGAGTGGGTCCTTTCGAGCGACTTGTACACGCGCGAGGCCCATTTCACGTATTACCCGTTCGAAGGCTACGGCGGGCTTGGGTTGCAGCCGCTCTATCGCACCTATCTGCTGCCGGCCAGCGCCAAGATGAAGCAACAGATCGATGGCTCGTACGTACTCACCGTCAGCGACATTCCCGCTGTTGTGGACGAACCTCTGATGCCGCCGAAGGTGGTGATTGAGCCGCGAGTCGAGTTTTTCTATCAGGGCCCTGGAGATCCCGATCCCACCTGGTCGAAGGATAAATATTGGAACCATTTCGCCAAGAAATGGGATTCCGAAATCGAGCACTTCATTGGTAAAAAAGATGCCGTCGATCAGGAGTTGTCCAAGATTGTCGGCCCCAACGATTCACCAGAGACGAAAGTTCGCAAAATTTACGACCGCATGGAACAGATTCGCGATCTGAGCATGGAAGACTACAAGTCCAAGACGGAAACGAAGGCCGAGGAGTTGAAACCTGACAACAACGTCGAAGACGTCCTCAACAATGGATATGCCACGGGTCACCAAATCAATTTGACGTTTATCGGATTGGCGCGTGCGGCAGGGTTTGATGCGACTGAGGTGTACCTTGCGGCGCGCAATTCTTCCCTGTTTTTTCCGGATCGAAAAGATGTTGGGGAACTCAACGCAGACGTAGTCTGGGTCAAAGCGGGAGTGCAGGAATACTATCTGGATCCCTCAGCCCGTTATTACGCATTCGGTCAGCTTCCGTGGTACGAAGCGGATACGAGCGGTGTGAAAGTGGACGGCCACAATGCGACGATCGTCGACGTGCCGGCGCCCGTATCGACGAATGCGGAAATCCTGCGCAATGCCGATCTTACGGTGAGCTCCGACGGCTCGATTGCCGGAACCGTTGAAGTCGACTTCCGCGGAATCGAAGCGGCGATGGCGCGGGAGGCGCAACGCAAGCAGGACCAGACTGGCCGCACCAACGCTTTGGAGAAAGAGATTAAAGATTGGCTGCCCACGGGAACTGATTTTCAAATTACGAAAATAGTCAACTGGGACGACATAGAACAACCACTGCAGGTGCAGGGAACGATCAAGCTGTCCTCCTATAGCAGCACGACAGCCCGCAGTATGCTCATGCCGCTTGACCCTTTCGAGGCGACTCAAGCCGGCGACTTTACGGAGCAGACTCGCCACAATGCCGTCTACTTCCCTTATCCTTACGAGGAGATCGACGACGTCAAGGTGCATGCTCCGGCGGGCTATACGATCGAAGCCCTGCCGAAGTCACAGCAGATGAATCTGGGCGCGGCGACCTATGAAATTTCAGTATCGAGTCAGGGCAGCACGGTTCAAGTAAACCGGCATCTCGCCATCAAGGGCGTGCTATTCGCAAAGGATGCGTATCCGACCTTCCGGGCGTTTTTTGGCGCCGTGAGGACCGACGACCATGCGCAGATGGTTCTGCAGAACGCGCAAACCGGCCAGCTTAACTAAGCTGACCATTCTCGGAGGTTGTTTCGCGGCCTTGCTGGCCGGCTGGGCGTTGCCGCGGCCGGCCGCTGCCGCTTCGGCGCCCGATTGGCTGCGCGCCGCGGCCCAGGAAAAGCTCCCGGATTGTCCGAAAGATACCAAAGCCGTGATCCTGCTCGACGAGACTCAAATCACCGTACAGCAAAACGGCGAAATTTATACGCGTCACCGCATGGCCATCCGGCTTTTGCGCCCTGAGTCCCGCGACGATTACGGCGGGGTTGCCGTTGACTTCGATAAAGATACGAAAATTACTTCAATGCAGGCCTGGACCATCGAGCCGGACGGCCGCGAGATCTCCGTAGGCGAAAAGGACGCGTTCGAACGCGGATACCTAAGCAGCGATCTCGAATATGACGACGTCAAGGTGAAGGCGCTTGAATTTCCTGACGCGTACCCGGGGCGCGTAGTGGGATACGAGACGGTGCAACGCGACCGTCCCTATGTGTTTGAAGACGATTGGTGGTTTCAGGATCCTTCTCCAGTACAGGCCGCCCGGCTCATCCTGAAAATCCCTTCGGGTTGGGAGTTCACAGCCAACTGGTTCAATCACGCAGAGGTGCAACCACAAACTCCCTCAACGAATGAATACATTTGGGAAGTGGATAACCTGCCCGGCGTGGAGATCGAGCCACAAATGCCGCCTTGGAGGACCGTCGCTGGATGGATGGGACTGAAATTTTTTCCGCAGGATCCGCGGCTTCGGGCCAAGTCCACGCTCTCCTGGAAAGAGGTCGGCCTCTGGAACGACGATCTGGACCAATCACAGACGGTCTCGACTCCGGCGATCAGCGCCAAAGTGGCCGAACTGACAGCCGGCGTTACGGATCCGGTTCAAAAGATGCGCGTCCTCACTCAGTACGTGCAGAAGAACGTGCGCTATTTCGCCGTGGAGATCGGCATCGGCGGTTGGAAGCCTCATTCGGCCGCGGAGGTATTCGCGCACCAGTACGGCGACTGCAAGGATAAGGCAACGCTCTTGGTAACCATGCTGCGCGATGCCGGTTTCGATGCTTACCTCGTCTTCGTCGACCATCGCCGCGGCTTCGTACAGCCCGGCTTTCCCTCGATTTTTATGGACCACGCGATTATGGCGATTCGGCTGCCGGATGCTGTGAACGATCCCTCCCTGTACTCGGTCGTCGACGTTCCGAATCTGGGCCGGCTGCTGTTCTTCGATCCTACCAACGAGTACGTGCCGCTTGGCTATATTCCCTACTACTTGCAGGATAGCTACGCCCTTGTTGGGGCGCCGGATGGAGGCCATCTGGTCAAGCTGCCGTTGTTGCCACCCTCCACGAATCGCCTGCTGCGCATCGCAAAATTGACGCTTAGCCCCACCGGCAATCTTTCCGGCGAAGTGCAGGAGTTGCGTTGGGGTGCGCCCGCATCCACCGAACGCGAGATTTTCCTAGAGACGCAGCCGGCCAAGCGCGCGCGAATTTTCGAATCGTTTCTGGGCGATTTTCTGAACAACTTTCAGTTAACTTCAGCTTCGCTCGGCAACTTGAACAATTACAGTCAAGATTTGACACTTAATTACGGATTCTTCGCCCAGGATTACGCGAAATCGGCGGGAGATCTGATGATCGTATCGCCGCGCGTGATCGGCGACAAATACACGAACGATCTGAACCTTTTCACGGTGGACGGCAAGCCGCGTAAGTATCCGATCGAGTTCGACGAAGCCACTTTACAGAGCGACATGTTCGATATCACGCTGCCTGCTGGTTACGTTCCGGACGGTTTGCCGCGCCCGGTGACGGCCTCTTGCGATTACGCCACCTACCGCAGCAGCACCACCGTTGCGGACGGCGTGCTCCACTACCAGCGCACGCTCGAAATCAAAAGCGTGATCGTGCCAAAAGACAATCTGCCGGAAATTCGCGCCTTCCTGCAACAAATCGCCGAGGACCAAAGCGCCACGGCAATCCTCAAAAAGGTGAGCCCCTAGCGCGTCCATCAGAACCCGAATTGCGCCTTAGGTTAAGCGCCGATCGCCAAGTTCGGGCTCTTCTTCCCTGTAAATTGACCGCGGGGCTACGACTTTTCGCTCAATCGCTCGCGCACGCGGTCGCTCAGCGCTTTGCCGTCGATCGCCTTACCTTCTAGACGCGCCCGCGCCGCCTTGATCACCGCGCCCATCTGCTTTAGTGAATCCGCGCCCATCTCATTGATGGCGGCTTCCACCGCGTGCTGAAGTTCGTTGTCGCTGGGGGCAGCCGGCAGATATTCCTCGATGATGCCGATTTCCTTGGCTTCCTTATCGGCGAGATCCTTTCGGCCGCCTTTGGTGAACTGATCCACGGACTCGCGGCGCTGCTTCACCAGTGTTTGCAGCACCTGCAGCGACTCCAGATCGTCCAACGGGCGAACCTTTTCCACTTCCTTGAGCTTCAGCGCGCTCTTCATCATGCGCAGGACGCTGAGCCGCAGCTCGTCCTTCCCTTTCATCGCGGCAGTCAAATCCGCCTGAATCCGTTCCAAATAGCTCATTTGATTGAGTCTCCCTGATGTATTGCAGCAAGAATATCACACACTGCCAGCTGCTCGCGCCTTGCCCCCGAATATGCCATCGCGCAATTGACACGCCCGTTCGCACCCGATAACCTTGGAAACCATGAAAATAATAATTGCAGACAAGATCAGTCCGCGGGGCATCGATCTGCTCCGCCAAAAGCAGGGATGGAACGTGGTGATTCCGCCGGCCGCTTCACTTCCCAGCGAAATTGCGGACGCCGACGCGTTGGTGGTGCGGAGCGCGACCAAAGTTACCGCGCAATTGATCGAACAGGCCAAGCGCCTGCGCGTAATCGGGCGCGCGGGAGTGGGCGTCGACAACGTGGACGTGGAAGCGGCTACGCGCCGCGGCATCGTGGTGATGAACACGCCCGGCGGCAACGCCGTCAGCGTCGCCGAACACACGCTGGCACTGCTGCTGGCGCTGGCGCGTTCCGTGCCGCAAGCCAACTTATCGATTCACGCCGGCCGCTGGGAGAAGTCTTCTCTCTCCGGCACCGAATTGCGCGGCAAAACCATCGGCCTGATCGGATTAGGTCGTGTCGGCACGGAAGTCGCGCGCCGCGCCAGCGCGCTGGAGATGAAAGTGCTGGCCTTCGATCCGTACGTGACGCCCGCCGCAGCCCGCGAGGCCGAAGCAGAGCTTGTCTCGCTCGACGATCTGCTGCGCCAATCGGACGTGATCTCGCTGCACAGTTCGCTGAGCCACACTACTGAAAAAATGATCGACGCCGCGGCCATCGCCAAGATGAAAAAGGGCGCGCGCATCGTCAACTGCGCCCGCGGCGAAATGATTGACGAAGGCGCTCTTGCCGAGGCGCTGAAATCCGGACAGCTCGCCGGTGCCGCTCTGGACACCTTCGCCGTTGAACCTCCGAAAAACTCGCCGCTGATCGGGCTACCCAACGTGATCGCCACGCCGCACATCGCCGGATCGACAGCCGAGGCTCAGGAGGAAGTCGGCATGGCCATCGCGCAGCAAGTGCACGATTATCTTGCCGAAGGCGTCGTGCGAAATGCCGTGAACTTGCCGCCCATGTCGCCGGACCAGTATCGCCGCCTGCGTCCTTATGTTGAGCTCGGCGAGCGGCTTGGGTCGTTCATCGCGCAGGCCGCTCCGTCGCCTGCGTTCAGCAAAATTCGCATCCGCTACGCGGGAGAGCCTGCCGAACTCGGCTCGCACATCGTTCGCAGCGCCGTTCTCGCGGGCATCCTGAACTTCGTGCTTGATGAAAAAGTGAACCTCGTCAATTCGGGTGAACTGGCGGCCGCACGCGGTCTGGTGGTGGAAGAATCCACGCGACGCCGCGAGCGAGGTTTCCCCAATTCCGTCGAAGTGGCCATCGCGGATGGAGGCCGAGAACTTTCCGTAGAAGGAATGGTCGGCCAAGACGGCTCCGCGCGCATTCTGGCGCTCGATGGCATCAGCGTCGAAGGGCCGCTGGAAGGCACTCTGTTGCTTTCGCGCAACGTCGATGTCCCCGGCGTGATAGGCCGCATTGGTACCGAACTCGGCACTCTGGGAATCAACGTAGCCACCTTCGCGCTTGGGCGCCGCGCACCGGGCGGAGGCGCCGAGGCTCTGGCGCTCGTCGGTCTGGACGGCAACGTGGACGGGAACGTGGTGCAACGCATTCGCGCGCTGCCTTCGATCACCGACGTTCGACTCGTGCAGCTGCCCGCCGCCGCGCAGGCGCGCGCCGCTTCGTAGTAGAGCTACAAAATGAGCACAACCGTGCAGCATCGGCCAGTTCCCATTCCGGAGCCGCAGCTTACTCCGGACGAAATGGTCGAGCGCGCACGTGCCTTGCAGCCACGGCTCCGCGAGGAGCAGGATGCCACCGAAGCTCGCGGCCACTACTCTCCGGAGCTGCATCAGGAATTCAAGAAGGCCGGTTTCTACCGCTGTTTGCAGCCGCGCCGCTTTGGCGGATACGAATTCGACCTGAAAACTTTTTATCGTGTGGCTGTCGAACTCGCTCGCGGCGATCCGTCGGCGGCGTGGTGCTTGATTCTCGGCGCTGGCCACTGCTTAATGCTCGGCTCTTACTTCGACGCCGAAGCACAAGCCGCCGGCTTTGGCACGAGCGGCGAATTCTGCGCTCCATCGGTTGCCGCGCCCACTGGCAAGGCCACGCGCTCCGGTGACGGCTGGCTGGTTCACGGCTCCTGGGCGTACGCCTCCGGCGCGCCGTACTCAACCCATTTCATGCCGTGCGTGACGATTCCGGACGAAACCACCGGCCGTTCAAAATTAGGCGTCGCGCTGATCCCACGCTCGCAGTGGAAAATGCTCGACGATTGGGGAGCCATTCTAGGAATGCGCGGCAGTGGCTCGAATTCCATTGTGGTCGATCAGGCGCACGTGCCCGAGAATCACGTGATCGCGCTCGACATGCTCGATGTCGATGTATCGAAGGGCACCCCCGGCTCGCATCTCCATGGCAATCCCATGTACGCCGGCCGGTGTTCGTGCTTTTTCCACGCCGAACTTGTTTCGCTGATGAGCGGGCTGGGCCTCGCGGCCATCGACGAATACGAATCGATCATTCGCACTAAAAACACGCTGTTCCCGCCGATCATGCCGCGCTACCAGCATCACGATTATCAGCGCGCACTCGGAATGGCGATTGGGTTGGTCGGGGCCGCGCGGCGATTGGCCATCAATACCGGCGAGCTTTACATGGAGTACTGCCGCCGCGGCTACGAAGGCGGCGAGCCGTTCTCTCAGCGCGAAGACATGGAGCTTTTCGCCCAACTCGAACACGGCGGGCGGATGATCTGGGAAGCCGTCGAATTGCTATTCCGCACTTCCAGCAGCGCCGGTGCAAAGAACGGTCAGCGCATGCAGCGCTACTATCGCGATATTTCCATCTATCGCGGGCACCTCTCCGCGCAGTACGAAGTCGTCGCGGAACGCCTCGCGCTCGTGCACCTCGGGCTCACCGGCCCAAACGCCGCCGCCCGCTTGAGCCATCGCGAGTAGCTGCGCCGCCAGTCATTCTGACGCGATCCGGGCGGGTTCCCCGGTGCGTTCCTGCGCACTGGGGCGTTGGTGAGGATCGCTGAAGAATTCCCCCAAGGGCTTGGAGCCCGTCTCGCATGCGCTTAGCTCTTCGTGCCGCGCATTCCCTTCGGCCAAATCCCGCTTTTCCCCGGCGACAGAATTCCGTTCGGGTCGAGCGCGTCCTTGATCGTCTCGTGCAGATGCCGCAGCGCGTGGTCGTTGTACGAATACTTGCCCGACACCAGATCCATGAACGCGGTGTGCGTCCGGTACTCGCCCCAACCGTGTTCCGCCGCCACCTGCGCGAGCCTCTCGAAAACCTGGCGCGTTCGGCGGTTCTGCTCCACGTTGTGCTCGATCGGAAAGCCGAAGAGCAGCACGAATGAACGCGGGAAAAAGCTCCAAGGCAACGCGAAAAACTGGTTCTTTGGCGGCACGCCCAATTCCGCATATGCGTCGCCGAAAACTTTCAGCACGTCGAAAACGGTCTGTCCGTCCATCGGGACGATCGGCGAAAAATCCAGATGTCCGGCGGTCGACTGCAGCATGCTGAAAATTGCAAGATTCGGAATTCCCAGCGCGATCTGCGGTGCATTTTCCAGTTCCTGCGCGCCGAGCGGAAACTTCTTGTAGTAGCGCCCATCCTGGAATTTCGCGCCAGGTATAGCCGAAAATTTATCCTGCGTGTACTCCCATTGCGCGTCGATGATTTTCTGCGGGCCCCAGTAATGCAGCTCCGCGCTCCAATACGCCAGGCCCTTGTCCGCGCCTATTTTTTCCATCTCCGCCACCGATGGCCCGCCGGGCATATCCAGCACCGCTCCGCCTTGCGATACGCGGTAGTTCAGCAGCGGACTATCCAGCAGCATCGTCCCGCGCACGATGCCGGAATTCATCAGATTTGAAAGAATTTCGACGAACGGGATAAGGTCGTCGTGTTTCTGCACCAATACGGTTCCATCGCGGTACGCTTCGGGCGCGGGCATCAGCCAGACGCCGATCTTCGTCACCACGCCGAAATTCGACTGCGTGAAAATTCCGTCGACATACGGCCCAAAGCCATATTTATATTGTTGCCACGTTTTCGCGCCCGGCAGCGCGCCCATGCCCGTGCGTACCACGTCGCCATTAGCCAGCACCACTTCCATGCCGCACACCGACGCGAAATGATCGCGCATGGGCGTCCGTCCGCCGCCGCGGTCGAGCGAATTGCCCATCGGACTTCCCCACCCCGGATCGGGCGGATCGATCCACACCTTCAGCCCGCGCTCATTTATGTACCGGTAGAGATCGAAATAATTCACGCCTGGTTCGACCAGCGCGTAAGCGTTCGCCTCGTTCACTTCCAGAATGCGGTTCATGCGCTTCAAGTCGAGCACCACGCTTCCGGAGAGCCGTGGCGCCGAGCCACCATACGCCAGATTCCTTCCAGTGGAAATCGTCCACAGCGGAATCTTGAACTGGTTCGCGGTGCGCAGCACCGCTTGGATCTGTTCGACGCTGTCCGGCGCAACGGCCGCGGACGGTACCGGATCTTCCGGCTCGTGCCAGAACGGTGAATATGCGTCGCGATATAGATCGACATCCGCCTCAGACGAAAACACCCACTCCGCCCCGACCACTTTGGAAAATTGCTCGAGCGCCGTGGAAAAATCCTGCGGCGTCACACCAGGCGGCACTCTCATCGTCTGCTCCTAGCTCAAACTCGCAATCGATGCGGGAGCGAATTCAATTCGTGGCCTCTCGGCCATAGCGCGCATCCTCCGCTCTGGCGGCGCGCCCTGCCGTCCATCAATTCGCCCGGCACTATAACAAATCCCCGCCTCGACCGCTCTCAGTGTGAATATTCGTCCGCCAAGTCTCACAATCGGTGCTCAAGTGTAAAATGCACGCCAAATGGCCGTGAGACAAACTCACCCGCTTCGTGTTAGCCTGATTCTGGCGCATCTTAAAGCATCTCTCCGGAAGATGGCAGAGTGGCCCGCGGGTGGTTACAATAGATTGAGAATCGTTCTTCCGGCTGAGTTCGCCAAGCTGCGTCCGGGCAATCTGAGGGAAAGGGTTTCAAATCACCTGGCATGGATGCTGAAAAGCTAGTAGACGGCTTCGTATCGTTTTTCATCGGCACCAAGCACGAGCGCGACATCAAGCGGATTCAGCCGACCGTCGCCGCCATCAACGCGCTCGAGCCGGAAATGAAGCAGCTCACCGACGAGGACATCCGTGCCCGCACCGCTGCGCTGAAGGCCGAAGTCCAGTCGCGCCTCGAAGGCCTGGAACGCGACGATCTGGCCTACAGGGAAAAATTCCGCGCCGCCATCGAACCAGCTATCGTTCCCGCGTTTGCCCTCACACGCGAAGCGGGACGCCGCACCCTCGGCATGCGCCACTTTGACGTACAGCTGATCGGTGGCCTGGTGCTGCACGAAGGCAAGATCGCCGAAATGAAAACCGGCGAAGGAAAAACCCTGGTCGCCACTTTGCCCGCGTTTCTGAACGCGCTCGCCGGACTGGGCGTGCACATCGTCACTGTCAACGATTACCTAGCCCGCCGCGACGCTGAGTGGATGTCGCCCATCTACAAGATGCTCGGCCTCACCGTCGGCGTCATCGTCCACGATCTGGACGACGTGCAGCGCCGCGCCGCCTATGCCGCGGACATCACTTATGGCACCAACAATGAGTTCGGCTTCGACTATCTCCGCGACAACATGAAGTACGACCTGAAGGATTACGTCCAGCGCAGTCATCAATTCGCGATCGTCGACGAAGTCGACTCGATCCTGATCGACGAGGCCCGCACGCCGCTCATTATTTCGGGTCCCGCGGAAGAATCCACGGACAAGTACTACCGCATCGACAAAATCATTCCCAAGCTCATTCGCGAAATCGACTACACGATTGACGAAAAGCTCCGCACCGCCACGCTCACCGAAGAAGGCGTCGCGAAGTGCGAGCGGCTGCTGAATCTCGGCAACCTCTACGACCCCGGGAATATCGAGACCATTCACCACGTTTACCAGGGCCTTCGCGCACACACGCTCTTCCAGCGCGACGTGGATTACGTGGTCAAAGAGGGCGAAGTCGTAATCGTCGACGAGTTCACCGGCCGCCAGATGCCCGGGCGGCGCTGGTCCGATGGCCTGCACCAAGCCGTGGAAGCCAAGGAAGGCGTAAAGATCGAGCGCGAAAATCAGACCCTGGCAACCATCACCTTCCAGAATTATTTCCGCATGTACAAAAAGCTTTCCGGCATGACCGGCACTGCGGAAACCGAAGCTCCCGAGTTCCATAAAATTTACGGCCTCGACGTGGTGGTGATTCCCACCAATAAACCGCTCATCCGCATCGAGAATCCGGACGTGGTCTACCGCACGGAAGCCGAAAAATTCGAAGCGGCAGTCAACGGCATCCTGCAGGAGGACGGCACGCGTGCCACCGGCATTCGCCAGTACTTCGAAAGCGGCCAGCCGGTTCTGGTCGGCAGCATCTCCATCGAGAAATCGGAAAAAATCGCCGAGCATCTGAAGAAAGCGGGCATTCCGTTCCAGGTCCTGAACGCCAAACAGCACGAGCGCGAAGCAAAAATCATCGCGCAGGCCGGACGCAAGGGCGCTGTCACCGTCTCGACCAACATGGCCGGCCGCGGCACCGATATTCTGCTCGGCGGCAATCCCGAAGCCATGACGCGCGACTATTGCCTCAAAAACAAGCTGGCCATGCCATACGCGCCTGCTGCAGCTGTCATCGGCAGTCCGGAATCGACCGAGACGCCGCAGCAAGCCGATGCAGGCGCCGGCGATTCGTCAGCAACCGGCGCAGCCACAGCCGTCGCGTCGTCCAACCAAACGAGGACCGCCGTGCAAACCGAAGGCGAGAATCCGGCAAAGGGTTCGAACGGCGCAACCGCTCCGGCCATGGTCCTCTTCCAGCAGGAAGGCAAAATCTTCCAGGTGCCTCTCGATCGGTGGAAGCCGATCTTCGATGAATTCGCCGAGCAGTGCCGCACTGAACACGACGAGGTGGTGGCCATGGGCGGCCTGCACATTCTGGGCACCGAGCGCCACGAAGCACGACGCATCGATAATCAGCTACGTGGCCGCGCGGGACGCCAAGGCGATCCCGGCTCGTCGCGCTTTTTCCTGTCGCTCGAAGACGATCTGCTCCGTATCTTCGGCGGAGACCGCGTCAAATCGCTGATGTATCACCTGGGCATGAAGGAAGGCATTCCCATCGAGTCGCGCCTGATCAGCAAGCGTATCGAATCCGCGCAGGAGGCAGTCGAGGCGCAAAACTTCGAGGCCCGCAAGCACCTTCTGGAATACGACGACGTGATGAACAAGCAGCGCGAAACGATCTATTCGCTGCGCCGCTCGTTCCTGGAAGGCCAGGACCAAAAAGAATTCGTGATCGAACGCGCCGAGGCAACCTCCAATTTCCTGGTCGATAGCCACTGTCCCCGCGAGCAGCATCCCGACCAGTGGAACATCACGCAATTCAGCAACGAGGTGCTCAATCAATTCGGTTTCGATCTGAAATCCGTCGGCGTCGATCCTCTGGAGTTCAACCACGACCAGCTCGCGGACGAGATGATCGAGAAAATTCACGCCCGCTACGACGAAAAAGAAAAGCTCTTCGGCGCCGAAACGCTTCGTTGGCTGGAACGCCACATCCTTCTCGATATCGTCGATGCCCAGTGGAAGGACCATCTCCTGAGCCTCGATCACCTCAAGGAAGGCATCGGCTTGCGCGGCTACGGCCAGAAAGACCCGCTCGTCGAATTCAAGAAGGAAGGCTTCATTCTCTTTGAAGACATGATGAACCGCATCGACACGGAATCGGTTCGCTTCCTTTTCCTCATGCAGCCCGCTCGTCCACAAGACGAAGCCAAGCAGATCGAGCAGCGCCAGCGGCGCCAACAGCAGAATCTTCAGTTTCAGGCCGGTCCAGCGCAGCAGCAGGAGGCTTCCAAGCCGGTCCGTGCCGGCGCGAAAGTGGGACGCAACGATCCCTGCCCCTGCGGCTCCGGGAAAAAATTCAAGAAGTGCCACGGCACTGCGGCTTAAAAGAGCCGCGGTGTGCGGCGCCGGAATCCGTCAAAGTGTCGCGCACTGTGGTACTCATCTCTCGGCTCGCAAATCACAGCCAGAAACGCTCGCGCCGCTGTACCGGTCAGGGACCTTTACGAGTACGTAACTCATCCACGAAATCGTGCGCCATGGGCGCTTCTGTGATAGGCTTTCGACAAGTTTGGGGACCTCTGTGCCGCTACCTGGGAGTAATTTCATGGCCACCTCCATCGCCGGCAGTTGCCGGCGGGTCCAATGCGCGAATCCGATTCCTGCCGCTCTGGCCGCGGAACAACTGTGCCTAAACCATTTCCTCGACGAAGCATTTCTGCGCGCCGATCACACGCTCGGGCTGTGTCGTGATGGCCGCGCCATCAATTCCGCCGAGCTCGAATGGCTTCTCGCCGATGCGCTGGCCATCGTCAACAATCTGGATGATCGCGCCGCGGCGGCCAATTACGAAGTCCGAGACCGCATGCTCGAATTACTCCTGATCCTTGCAAATCTGCACGAATACGTCGCGCATCATTCGATCCGCCTCAACCGTCTCGCCTGAGCGCCTACGCCTCTCGCGCACCTCGACCTTTCTCGGTCGATTCCCTTTCCGCCACCCCAACGAGTTTGCGAAAGCGTCAACACACCCATCGTCTTGGGATATTGATTTTCCGGCTCCGCGAATGCACTCTGAAGGAGCAGTCTTGGATCTCGCGGCGTGCCCGAAACGAAAAAAACCGATCCGTTTAAGCCCGCACAACCGAAGATTCCCGGAGTACCGGCTCGTGCGCCCGTCGCAGCAGAAGCAAAGGACGCAGTCTCCCATCCGGAGAGCAGCGAACATCGGCCCACGCCGGCGAAAAAATCCGTGCCCGCCGGCATGTGGGTGGTTATCGGGCTAATGATCGTTGTTGCGCTGGGCGGTAGATTGTTGGTCTGGAGTTTTGGTGCCGCGCCAAATTCACAGACGAGCGAACCGGCCTCCATCTTCCAACCGATCCCGATCGCCCCAGTGGCCAAGCCCGCCGAGGATCTTCCGGTTGCGCCCGGAGTCATCGCCACCACTAGCGAGCTGCCAAAACCGTGGTCCGCTAGGCCCTTTCTCTTCCGCACGCCGCTTTCCGCCGATCCTGTTCCGGCGATGGTCTTCCGTCTGCCCAACGGCCAGTATTGGGGGATCTCGATGATCGAACCGTTCGGCAGCTGCCAGCTCGAATACATCACCGATCTGCGCGTTCTGGCCAACGACTATGGCTTTCGCGCCAATCATCCGATGGTCGGCGATCCTTGCACCCACACCGTCTACGATCTGCTTCAGTACGACGGCGGCGCTCCCGAGGGCGGCCTCGTTCGCGGCGCGATTGTGCACGGCGCGGGCGTCCGTCCGCCCATCGCCATCGAAATCGAAGTGAGTGGCAGGGAAGTTCGCGCCGTTCGCATGGAATAGAATTCGTCGCTTCCGGTGTCCCTGTTCCTTCTCGTGATTGCCGCCCCGTCTGCCTTTTCATCCTGATCGAACCGTGCAGCTGCCGTGTTTCAGTGCGGTAACATTGCGGGAACCTCGGACCGAAAATCACGCAGCGCAGGCGCGCGGCTGCACCGCGCAACATGCCGGAACGCGAATTGCCGGTTCGCATGGAACGCGCTAGAGTGTTTCAAACGTGTACGCGGAAACTCGGCGCGAGTTAATTGCTTGATAAGGATCGGCTGCCTGGGCGCGCAATGTTACGCTGAGGGCAGAGTGAAAACGGAGAACGTGAATGAGCGTCCTGGTTTGGATTGCAGCGGGAGTTATCGTCCTTGTGGTTGTCGCGGCGATCATCTGGTCGGCGGGCGCGGGGCGCCGCGCCGAACAACAGATCGCGGCCACGCGCCAGGAGCTGCAGTCCTCGCTGGCCACGCAGACGCAAGGCATGAGCGCGCAACTCAATCAGCTGATGCAGTCCGTCACCCAGGAGCTAGGACAGGTGCGCCAGGAACTTCAGGCAGGAGTCGCATCCAGCGGCCAGCTCGCCAGCGAAGCGCAGCGCGAAGTCGCGCGTAGGCTGCAGTCCTCGACAGACCAGCTCATACAGATGAGCCAACAAATCGGCGAAGTGCAGAAAACCAGCCAGGATCTTTCGCAGGCGGCGCAAACTCTGCAATCCGTCCTCGGCGGCGCCAAAACACGCGGCACGCTTGGAGAGGTCACACTTGAACGCCTGCTCGCGGACGCGCTGCCGCGAAGCGCTTACGAAATGCAGTACAGGTTTGCGTCCACGGGCGCCGTGGTCGATGCCATCGTGCGCGGCGGCGAGCGCGTCCTGCCCGTCGATTCGAAATTTCCGCTGGAAGCTTACCGCCGTCTCGCCGCCGAAGGTGACGCCGCCCGCCGCGAATTTTCCGTTGCGGTGCGCAAGCACGCCGATTCCATCGCCGAAAAATATATCCTGCCCGACGAGCACACTCTCGATTACGCGCTCATGTTTGTGCCGTCCGAAGGCGTCTACTACGAGCTACTGCTTACCGAAGATCCGAAATACGGCTTGCTCGACGAATATTGCCGCGGCAAGCGCGTATTTCCGGTATCGCCAAATACGTTCTACGCCTGCCTTAGCGCGATCGCCGCTAGCCTGCAGGGACAAAAGATCGAAGAAAATGCGCGGCATTTGCTCGCTAATCTCGGGGGCCTGAAAAAACAGCTGGAAACCTTCGGCGAGGTGTACGAAAAGCTGGGGACACACTTGCGCCACGCGCAGCAAAGCTACGAAGACGCGGACAGCCGCCTGAGCCGCGCGCGAAATTCCGTGGAGCAAATGTCCCAAGGCGTGTTGCCGGAAAGCACCGCGAAAGTTCTTGAGCCCGCAACCCGAGAGTGAGCCGACCCGCGCCTCTTGTCCGATGCTCGCTCTAAAGCGCGGAATAAGCCGCCAATAGCAGCGTCCGAAAATCTCCAGGCGCCGACTGATTGAGAATACGCGCAAGCTCGCGCCGATCCGAATAGACGTTGCCCGAGTTATGCACGAGCCGCCGCGCCAACTTTTCCACGTCACGACGCACGTTATTTTCACCGTACGGCGCTGCCGCCAGCAGATACCGCGCGGCGATCGCGGGATCGGGCGGCGGAACAATGCGCGCGCGAAATGTAAAATCGCCCGAGCGATTCGCCTGCACTTCGGTCCATGCGGAATTATTTGCGCCGCCGCTGGTGAGCACTTCCTGCACATCGCGACGCAAAAAGCGCAGCACATCCGGGCTGGTGTTTTCCACCACCAGATCAAGCTTCGCCGCGGAGCCATTCACGCGAATTGTGAGCCGCCCTTTTTGGCCGGGCAGCAACGCTGGATGGGGCGCTTCGAACTGAAGTGATACGAAGGTCGTCGACGCGCTCCACTGCACGCCGGGAGCGCTAAGGGAAATCGACGCACCCCCAGACGTAGCGCCCGGAGGAGGCAGAACGGCGACGCATTCGGGCGATGCAGCGAGCACCAGTGCAGTGTGTCCGCTGATGCTCACGTGATCGGCGCTGGCGTCGCCCTGCAAGCCAGGCCCGCAAAGCCAAAAACTTTCACGCAGCGAGGCGACTGGAGGAACCGTTACGGATTGTTCGCTCGCGCCACTCGCCGGATCGATCAACGTTGCCGCCGTTGTGCCTTCGGCCCGCGCTAGCAGAAACGTCGCATTCGCCGGCGCCGTGAAGCGTGCGCGCCCTGTGGCGTCGGTCCGAACGCTCTCGCCGTCGCTCAGATCCACGCGCACGTCGGGCGCAAGTTTCCCTTGCGGCCCAAAGACGGCCAACGTCGAGGGATGCGCGGCCATCAGCCTCGGCGGCAACACGATCGTCACGGCTGGAGTAGTGAACGGCAGCGCTTGCGCCGGCGAATCGAAATGCCCCGCGCGCCCGCGCGCTTCACCTCGTTGTGCTGCTTCCGCGAACAACGCGGCCAGCAGAAATGCGAGCGCGATTGCGCGCATTCGTTTTGTTCTACGCATGAACACAATGTGCATCAATACAAGTTCAATGAGTATCGCGGAGCCGCGCGCACGCATAAACCAACCGCACCGCGCGAAGTAACCGACTAATCGAGTCGCACCACGAAGGTCGTCAACTGCTCATCCGCTCGCAGTTGCGCCGCCAGCTGCTGCGCGGCTTGTTCTGTCGAAAACTGCCCCACACGCACGCGGTAGAACATTCCGTTCGGCGAATCGTAAGGCACGATGCTGACCGGCGAATAACGCGCGGATAGCCCGGCCCGCAGCCGCTCGGCGTTGGCTTCCACAGCAAACGCGCCAATCTGCACGCCGAAAACGCCTGCAATCGGATTCGGCCCGGAGACCACATCCAACCGCACCGGTGCGGTGCCTGGTCCGAGCATGCCTAATGCCTTCGCCGCCGAATACGAGAGATCGATGATCCGATTGTTCACGAACGGTCCGCGATCGTTGATGCGCACATTCACCTGTCGCCCAGTCGTCAGATCGGTCACCTGCACGATCGAGCCAAACGGCAGCGTGCGGTGAGCGGCAGTGAATTGATACATGTTGTAGATTTCGCCGTCGGAAGTGCGGTGCCCGTTAAACGGTACGCCATACCACGAGGCCACGCCTTGCTCCACATACTGGCCCGGGATCGCGGGCTGTCGCTCAGCGGACGGCGGAGTTCCAGAAGGCGCGGGGAATTGCGCGCCGGGCTGTCGCGCCGAAGGCGGAGGACCCGGAGGATACGCTTGCGGCTGCGGCGCGGGCGCCGGGGCCTGCGCCGTATAGGTGCGATGCGCGCATCCCGCTGCGAGGGAACAAATCGCCAGCACGAGCACAAATCGAACCGGAGAATACCGGCCGGCGGGATTCAGCGCGAGACAGCCGCCACATCGGTTCGCAAAACCTGCCACGCGCAGGAATGAGCTCACGAAATGTCCCGATTCGCACAGTTGGACACAGTTGGGTATTATAGGAACGTGTCCATTCTCTAGCAAGGAAGCGAATTGGCCCTGTCACCGCGCGCTCGTTTTAAACTCGAGCGCTTCCAAAAACAACTGAGCGCCTTCTTCAGCGGACAGAAGGTAGCCCCTCGGCCGAAAATCTGCCCCGCTTGCGGTTCTTTGGTGGGCACTACCGCCACGCGCTGCCATCAGTGCGGCGCGAGCCTCACCTTCGGGCTGGCGGCGGCCAGCAAGTCTCTTGGAAAGCTTCTTCCCGAAACCGCGCCGGTCACCTATTCCATCCTGACCATCTGCTGCGCGATTTACGTTGCTACGTTGATCGTCACCGTGCGCCAAACGGGATTCGCCATGCCCAGCGGCGGCCTCTTCGGAATCTTCAATCTCGGTGCCATCAGCAACGGTGTGCTGAAGCGCGCGGGAGCCTCACTGCCTTTTGCCGGGCAGTTTGGCATGCCCTGGCAAAGCGATCTGCACGAGCCGTGGAGGCTTCTTACCGCCGTGTTCCTACATGGCAGCATTCTGCACATCGCCTTCAATATGTGGGTGCTGATGGATATTGGGCCTGTAGTCGAGGAGATGTACGGCTCAGCGCGTTATCTTTTCATTTTCGTTGTGACGGGGATCGGCGGATATGTGCTGAGCGGATTTATCGGAAATTTCAGCATGGGCGCGTCCGGGGCGTTGCTCGGCCTGATTGGCGCGTTGCTTGCCACCACGATGGGACGCCGGAGCGCCGGAATGCAAATGCTTCGCAGCAACCTGATCCGGTGGCTGATTTACATCGCGGTCTTAGGTTTCGTGTTCCACTTCGTTGATAACTGGGCGCACGCCGGCGGCTTTATAACCGGCTTCATCCTCGGCAAGCTGTTGCCAAGTCGCCCTCCAGCTTCGGCCGAAGAGCGCAAACGGGCCTACGCCATGGGATGGGCCGCGGGACTCGCCGTGGTCGCCAGCTTCGCCTTTGTCATATACGGAATTCTCGGGCGACGATAACGCCGCACCAGTTCCGTTCCCGTGTTCGTCTTCGTTACCGCTCCGCAGGCGCTTCGGTGTGCAGCTGCCGCGATACCACGATGCTGTAATGTAGCCCCGAAATAATCACGAACGCGGCCACCAGATAGGTACAAACGTGCCGCGCAATCCACAAAAACTCCGGACGCCAAATCGTCAGCACTAGCACCATCACGATCAGCAGGATTTCGAAAGTGGTGGTCGCCTTGCCCCAGATGCTCGGCGGGAACGGACGATAACCCACCACCAGCAGAATCACCGCGCAGGCAATCAGCAGCAGCACGTCTCGTCCCAGCACCAGAATCGCCAGCCACCAGCCGATCTTCCCCTTCAGCGCCAGCACGAAATAAGAAGACGACAGCAGCAGCTTGTCCGCGAGTGGATCGAGATACGCGCCCAGCGGCGTGCGCTGATTCAAGTTGCGCGCCAGCAGACCGTCCAGCCCGTCGCTGAAGCCCGCCAGCACCAGAATCCCCAGCGCCACCGTGTAATGTTCGTATTTAATCGCGATGATAAAAAAGGGGAGAAACGCTAGCCGCAAGAAGGTTAACTGGTTCGGAACTGTAAGGATTTGGCGTTTCATTGGATCGATCCCGCCGCGGCCAGCCGCACCGCTAAAGGCAGATCGGTTTCAGGCGAACTGCGCAAGATACTCCATCAGCGAACGGCCCACCTTCTTCTCAAACATCCCCGCCATCGACGGAATCGACCCGTGCGGCTCGTCCAGCGCGATTCGCTCGATGCGCAGCATCGGGAAAAAAAGCGTCGGTAATCCGATGCGATCGCCCTCTGGATGCAAAATCTGCCGTACGAAATCGTCGAACGAGCCCAGATCGATACCGCGCAGCGTCACGCCCGCGTTCGAAATGTCCAGCAGCTCGCCCCATACACGTTCCTTCGGGCTATGCAGACTTACAACCACAATTGAATGCGGATCCATCACCGCTCCCCGGACTTCAGTGCAAAGCTCCGTTACTCACATGCTATCGCAGAGGATCGCCCTGCGCACGCGTTCCTCGCGCGAGTTTCTACCATGATTTATGCGTGCGGCCCAGTTTCAAATGAAAGTTTATACGGAGATCGTCTTCAACTGCGCCGCGACGCGCAGTTGCGGCTCCGTCACCTTCTGCACGCTTTCAGCGGTCGCGCCGGGCGCTACTTCGAGCAGCTCCAGGCCCTGCGGCGTTACGCGAATCACCGCTAGATCGGTCACAATCAGATCCACCACGCCGACGCCCGTCAGCGGCAGCGAGCATTGTTTCACGATTTTCGCGTCGCCCTCTTTCGTGGCGTGCTCCATCGCGATAATCACTCGCTTGGTGCCTGCCACCAAATCCATCGCTCCGCCCATGCCCTTTAGCATCTTGCCGGGGACCGCCCAATTGGCCAGATTGCCCTCCTCGTCCACCTGCAGCGCGCCGAGCACACTCACGTCGATGTGCCCGCCGCGAATCATCGCAAAAGAATCCGCGCTTGAAAAATAACAGCTGCCCGGAATCTCCGTCACCGGCTCTTTGCCCGCATTGATCAGGTCGGGATCTTCCTCGCCCTCGTACGGATATGGCCCAATGCCCAGCATCCCATTTTCTGATTGCAGGATCACGTCCATGCCCAGCGGCAAGTAATTCGGAATCAGCGTTGGAATCCCGATGCCCAAGTTGACGTAAAATCCGTCGCGCATTTCCTGCGCCACCCGGCGCGCGATAAACTCGCGCTTGTCCATTTGAATTTGAGCTGGCATCAGTCTGCTTCGCTTTACTCTTTACGCTTTCGCTTCGGCCCCGGTTCCGTGGGCTTCCGGTAGTTCGTGCCCTGAAATATTGCGTCGACGTAAATTCCGGGCGTGTGAATCGCATCGCCGTCAAGCTACCCGAGCTCGACCAACTCTCCACTTCGGCGATGACGTAATCCGCCGCCGTCGCCACCACCGCGTTAAAACTCCGCGCCGTCTTTCGGTACACCAAATTGCCCCAGCGGTCGCCCTTCCACGCTTTCACAAATGCGAAATCGCCGCGCAGCGCGGGTACCAGAATGTGCGGCCGGCCGTCGAACTCACGCACTTCCAAGCCGTCGGCCACTATCGTCCCGTAGCCGGAGGGCGTGAAAAACGCTGGAATGCCGGCGCCCGCTGCGCGCATCCGCTCCGCCAGCGTCCCCTGCGGATTCAGTTCCACCTCGATTTCCCCGCTCAGCGCCAGCTTTTCGAAAGTCTTATTCGACCCCACGTAGCTGCCGATAAATTTCTTCACCTGCCCGTTGCCGATCAGCAGCCCGTTGCCGTAATTGTCCGTGCCGGGATTATTCGAGACCAACGTTAATTTTTTCGTGCCTTGTCGCACCAGTGCGTCGATCAGATTTTCCGGCACGCCGCAGGAGCCAAACGCGCCCATCAAAATCGTCGCGCCATCTTTCACGCGCCCGATCACGGCATCCGCGCTTAGCACGCGTTTATCCATGCACCGTCCCTTGATGCGAAAAGATGATCAAACTCCAGATTTAAAACTGGCTATTTTACTGCGAATGCGGGCACAGCGCCGGCCGCGCAAGCGCACAAAGTTTCTACTGCGTACGCCGGCTGATGCCGTTTCGCGCCGCATCTTTCAGAGCGCCTATCAAGCGCGCCACATTCGCGGCGGCTTCTTTCGCGTTCCTAGCCTTTTCTATTTCCGCCACAATCGCCGAGCCAACCACCGCCGCGTCGGCAATCCCGCCGAGCACCGAGACATGCTCCGGCTGCGAGATCCCGAAACCTACGGCCAGCGGCAGCTTCGTGAACCGCCGCACACGCCGCGCCAGTGCCGGCAACTCTTCGGGCAGCGCATCGCGCGTACCGGTCACGCCCGTGCGGGAAATCAAATACAAAAACCCGCTCGAATATTCCGCGATTTTCGCAAGCCGCACGTCGGTGGACGTTGGCGCGGCCAGAAAGATCGTGTCCAGCCCGCGCGCGCGCATCGCTGCGCGATATCCTTCCGCTTCTTCCGGCGTCAAATCAGTGGCCAGCACCCCATCGGCGCCTGCTGCGGCCGCGGTCTCCGCGAATTTCTCGACGCCCATTTGCAAAATCGGATTGAAATAGCTGAACAAAATCAGCGGCACTGGCGTCCGCGTCCGCACCCTGCGGACCAGCTCGATGACCCCGGCGAGAGTCGTTCCGGCATGCAAAGCTCGTTCGCTAGCGCGCTGAATAGTCGGGCCATCCGCTACTGGATCGCTGAACGGCACGCCGAGCTCGATCACATCCGCGCCGGCCTCCGCCGCGGCAATCACGATCTGTTCGGTGGCATCGAGCGACGGATCGCCGGCCGTCACATACGCGACGAGCCCGAGCTCGCCGCGCGACGAAAGCTCGCGAAAGCGCGCGGCGATTCTGCCCGTGCCTGCGGATTGGGATTCCGATCGCTCGGACTTTTGCGCCGTTGCAGCCCGCGAAGTGGGTGTATCAGACATAGCGTGAAAGAGTTTCCATATCTTTATCGCCGCGCCCGGAGAGATTCAGGATCACAATTTCGGTCTTCTTCATCTTCGGAGCGCGCCTAATCAATTCCGCTACCGCGTGAGCCGACTCCAGCGCGGGAATAATGCCTTCGAGACGCGCCAGGCTTTTCGCCGCGTTGATCGCATCCTCATCGCTCACCGCCGTGTATTCCGCGCGGCCGATGTCAGCCAGCCACGCGTGCTCCGGACCAACCGCCGCGTAATCGAGCCCCGCGGAAATCGAATGCGTGGTGGCAATCTGCCCGTCCGCCGTTTGCAGCACGTAGCTGTAAGTTCCCTGCAACACTCCTGGCCGCGCGCCGGTAAATCCGCCCGCGGCCGCCAGTCGCACGGCGTGTTCGCCCAGAGTGTTCCCGCGCCCGCCCGCTTCCACGCCTACCATCTTCACCGACGCGTCGGCGAGAAATGCGTTGAAGAGACCGATCGCATTCGAGCCGCCGCCTACACAGGCGAAAAGCCAATCCGGAAGCCGATTTTCTTTCTTCAATATCTGCTCGCGCGCCTCGTCGCCGATCACTTTGTGAAAATCGCGCACGATCTGCGGATACGGATGCGCGCCCAGCGCCGAGCCGAGCAGATAGTGCGACGTGCGCACGTTGGTCACCCAATCGCGCATCGCTTCGCTGATGGCGTCCTTCAACGTGCGGCTGCCTGCGTCCACGCCGATCACTTCCGCGCCGAGCAGCCGCATGCGATTCACGTTCAGCCGCTGCCGTTCCATATCGTCGGTGCCCATGTAGACCCTGCACGCGAGCCCCAGCCGCGCCGCGACGGCGGCCGTCGCCACGCCGTGCTGCCCCGCCCCGGTCTCCGCGATCACGCGCTTTTTATCCATTCGCACCGCAAGCAATCCCTGCCCCAGGCAGTTGTTGATTTTGTGCGCGCCGGTGTGCAGCAGATCTTCGCGCTTGATGTAGATGCGCGCGCCTCCCAGATGCGCCGTCAGCCGCTCCGCGAATTGCAGAGGCGTGGGGCGCCCCGCGAAATCGTGCAGCAGCATATCCAGTTCGGCGTGAAATTTCGGGTCGGCGTTCGCCTCTGCGTAGACGCGCTCCAGCTCCTCGAGCGGCGCGACGAGCGTCTCCGGCACGTATCGCCCCCCGTAGGGCCCATAACGCCCCCTAGTATCCGGCACACATTCCAATACCGATGGTGCGATGGTGCTCATGTTCGAATCCTTTTCGCTAGTTTCACAGCGTGTGCAAACGCCTTGAGACGCGCGGGATCTTTCCTGCCGGGCCGCGACTCCACGCCGCTCGAAACATCCACACCGAAAGGCTCGGCGATGCGAATCGCCTCACCAACATTCTCCGGCGCCAGTCCGCCCGCTACAAATATCTTTCCATACGGCTTGGCACGCCGCGCCACTTTCCAGTCGAACGTCTTGCCCGTTCCGCCGCGAAGCTTTCGATCGAATCCGTCGAGCAGCAGCGCGCTGGCGCGCCGGTAGCGCGAAACCTGCGCGACGCGAAACGGCCGCTTCACGCGCAGCGCTTTGATTACCGGGAGCTCGCGCTGCAAATGTGCGACCGTATCGGGCGTCTCGTCGCCGTGTAATTGCAGGTAATCAAGGCCGACGCTACGCGCGATCCCCAGCATCTTATCCTCCGGCTCATTCACGAACACTCCGACAGCAACGATCCCCTTCGGCAGCCGCTGTACGATACGCCGTGCCTTCGCTGGTGTAACGTAACGCGGACTGCCCGGATAAAAGTTAAATCCCAGAAAGTCGGCGCCGCTTTCGACCGCACGGCGCGCGTCGGTCCAATTTGTGATGCCGCAAATTTTTACTCGCACTCGCCGCATCTCCGTGCGCGTCAAACTGCCTCGCCATTATTGCCGCCCGGATGCCCCATGCTCGTTTTGTGAGCGTGGCTATTTTCAATTGCTCCGCTGCCGACGAGCAATGCGCGCAACGGCGCCCCGGGATCGGTGGCGTTCATCAAATGCTCGCCAATCAAAAACGCATCGAATCCCGCGCCGCGCAAACGCGCCAAATCGTCGTGCGAACGCAGCCCCGACTCGCTCACCGCGATGCACTCGTCGGGAATCGCTTCAATCAATTCCAGCGAAGTCTCGATTCGCACCGTGAAATCGCGCAGATCGCGATTATTCACTCCGATGATGCGCGCGCCCGCCGCGATCGCGCGGTCGAGTTCCCCGCGCGAATGGACTTCCACCAGTGGCTCGACTTCGAGAGTGCGCCCCAGCTCGATCAGCCCGCGCAGCAGCTCGTCTTCGAGCACCGCGACGATCAGCAGAAAAGCATCTGATCCCGCCGCTCGCGCTTCCCACACCTGCCACGGATCGACAATAAAATCCTTGCGCAGCACGGGAATCTGCGTCGCTTTCCGCGCCGCTTTCAAATCCGCGAGCGAACCCAAAAAGAATTCCTCTTCCGTCAGCACGGATAGCGCCGCCGCGCCCGCGCGCTCCACCATCGGAGCCAAATCGGCCGGCGCGTACTCCGGACGGATCAGCCCGCGCGAAGGCGAAGCCTTTTTCAGCTCAGCGATCACGTTGAATCCATCGCGCGTAAGTGCGGCGGAGAAATCGCGCGGCGGCCCAGCCTTCGCCACCGCATATTTCAGCGCCACTTCCGGCAGCACGCGCTTCCGGTGCGACACCGAATCGCGCCGCTTCTCCACAATTCGGTCGAGTATGTTCTGTTCGCCTGAAACAGTTTTCATGTGCGAAAGTACCGCTCTGTTCGAGTCCATCTGAGAACCAGGGAGGTTTGTAGTCGCAGCTTCAGCAGTGAAATCAAAACCAGCATCAAAACGGCTTCAGCCGCTGCGTTACGGACTTTGCAGTCCCACACATCCCCAATGGCCCGGACACACCGATTTTACCCCGAACCAGCCGCAGCGCGCCCCCAAAGCGCAAAACATCGGTGGAGACGCCGCGCCAACCACCGCACCCGGCAGAGTCAATTTCGCCGTCCGCTCGCGCACCCCTAATCCGCACGCCGCAGGGGCCGTCGCCCCGACACCACCTTACCGAAAATCACGTCCCCTTCTGGTGCGGAGTCTTGAACGGCAGCTTTAGTGCGTGGACGAAATCCGGCCAAAATTCGCGCAACACGTCGAACCCGGAGTCGGTGGCAATTCCAATTGCTCCGCCCTCTACGTATGGGGCGACGCCGTGCACGCGATAGCCGTGATAGGTGCTGCTGAGTGCCACCGTCGTGGCCGTGCCTATCCATTCCGTGTAGTTGAAATCGGGAGCGCCGTCCTCATTGTGCGCGATCACAGCGTGGCTGAGCGCATGCGTCACGCGCCGGAAAGTTCCTCCGCGCCCTAGCCGGTAATAGCGCGGGTCCTGCGAAAAGACCGTCGGGTATACCAGGTCCTTGAAAAACGCGCCGGAAGCCTGGTCTGCCAGATTAGCGCCGAAGCGCTTTCCATAGCCCTGAAATCCCTGGCCATACCGAGGATCGCCATTTTCCGCCTGGTCGATCCCCGCATTAAACGCCGCGGATACGAACGTGACCGGGTTGGTGAAATCATCGACGAACAGTTGCGCTTTCTCTTTCGTGGTGAGCGTACAAAGAACACTTCCAGGCTTATACGTCGCGCCGTGGACCGCCGCCCTCACTTCCAGCTTCTTCCCAAAAAATCCCACCACATCCGCCAACGGTCCCTCGTAATCCTGCCACTCGATCATCGGCGCAGGCTGGATACACGGCGCGGGAGGAACCTGCGAAGTTGGCATTGCGGGAAGCGTTGGCGAGGAGGGAGGAGAAACTTGGGGAGCGCCGCCCGTTTGCTGGGCGTATGCTGCGCCGCACCCAAGTAATGCAGCCACCAAGATGAGTTTCGACCCGATAGAACCTGCGGCGCCGGCTCTGCTAGCCGCCTCTCGCAAATTCGTCGCCATGCGTGACGGTTTCGGGATATGCGCCCGCACCCAATTCATAAAGGTCCAGTCCCTGGCGCTCGCCTTCCGCGGCGACCCGCTGAGGCACCAAGCGATTGAGAAGCCAATTCAAGCCATACACCAATGGGAAAATCAGACCGACCAACGTCGCAATTCCGATCAGTTGGGCGAGCCATTGGCCAGACTGCCCTGCGGCCATTTCGTTCGCGGATTCGAATGCTCCTGCCGGAATTCGCGCGAAAATCGCCACGGATAGAAGTCCCCAAATCCCTCCCAGCGCAAAGGCGGAAATAGAACCGGCCGGATCGTCTACGGAGAGATGCAGCTCAAACCATTCCACCGAAAGCGCCACCAGAGCACCGGCAATAATGCCGATCGCTACTGACGCGAGCGGCGCCACGAAGGCACACCCGGCACTGCTCGCAACTAATCCGCCGGTCCATCCATTCGCCGTCAGCGAAGCGTCGGGACGCCCAAATCTCGTGCTGGTGATCACCGCCGCCGTCAGACCGGCTGCAGCGGCGCAAAGAGTCGTGTTCACCACGACCAACACCATGCGGCCCGGCGGCACGCCAACGTAGAGCATCGCTCCCGCGGAGTTGAGCCCCCACCACCCGACCAGCGCGAGCACGCATCCAAACATCACGAAGATCGCGTTATGCCCGGGAATCGCGCTCGGCATCCCATCCAGCGTGTACTTTCCCTGACGCGGTCCCAAAATCCACGCGATCGCCAGCGCCGCGAGTCCGCCGACGGTCGCAATCGCGCCCGATCCGCCCGCGTCGATCAACCCTCGCCCCAATCCATAATTCGTGCCCAGCTGTTGGAGCCAGCCGCCGCCCCAAGCTCCGTGCGCGAAAATCGGAAACGCAATGCCGACCAGCAACGCAGTGGAAAAGCACGAGGCCACCAGCCGCCAACGGTCCGCCCCGCTGCCCAGCGGAATCAGAGCCACGATTCCCACGCTTACCATTCCCAGCAACGCGGCAAGCGAAGCGGGAGAACCATCCAGCGGCAAATGCCGCAGGAACAGAGGGGCGCTCCCCAACCAACTCCAGCTCTTGCCTCCCATGATTACTGCGTGCGACGGCAAACCCGAGAAGCCCTGGAGCGACTCGCCCCATATGAAGTAGACGAGAACGGCGACGGAAAAGACGCACAGCGAAGTCATCATGGAGTGCGCCGCGCTGCGCAGCCTGCCGAGTCCGGTGTTCATCAGCGCCAGTCCAGCAGCGGCAAGCGGCGTGATGCAAATGAAGACCAGGCACAGTACCGACGCGGCAATCGAGAAAACGGGAACGCCAGCGGCGCCGGGCATTAGCGAATTTCACCCGGAGAAAACAGATGCGCCCGCACCACCAGACCGAAGCCGAGAATTTCCACTAGCATCCCGGCGATCACGAACGCTGCGCGGGCGGCCACCGACGGCAGCAGCACGATCGCTGTCAACGCAATAATCCAGCCTGCCAGCAGCAGTAGAAATCCCAAGAGCTTCATCGAGAGCGCCTCGAAACGGGCAAAGAACTAGGGTAAGCCTAGCATTCGCTTGCTAGCGCATCCATCCATTTTTTACCTGCATTCCTGCGATGATCCTGGCGTCCAATAACGAGCCGGCGCGGGTCTTGCGTGCCGCCTGGTGCTACTGAGAGCCAAGAGATGGCATCACCGTTACGGTGATTGGTTGCTCCAATTGAAAATCCAGCTTGGTTTCCGACGGGATTCTTACCTGCTTTCCGTGCGTTACTCCTTGAAACACGCCACCGCCCGCCGCGCCCACCCCTGCGCCGATCGCCGCACCCCTGCCGCCGCCCGCGACCGCTCCGATCAGTGTGCCAAGCACGGCCCCCACGCCCACTTTTTTGGCGGTTTCCTTCCCTTGCGACGCCCCATTCACGCTGTAGGTGCTGCTCACCAGCGGATACGACTGCCCCTGAAATTCCAATTTCACCAGCTCCAGATGAAGTTCGCTCTTGCCGTTGAACTTGCCCGAGGAACTAGCGCTCACCAGCCGCACGTATACATCCGCGCCTTTGGGAACCGCTACACGATCGCCCACTACCAGCGGCTGGTCGAGCGAAGCATGAAAAATTTCTCCCGGTTGGTTCACCGACGAATCCACGCTGTCGATCATGCGGATCGTCATCGTCGTTCCTGCCGCTATTTGCACCTGCTGCGGCGGAGGGGGAGGCGGCGGAGCCGGCACAACCGCGGGCGCTGGCTGCGGCGCCGGAGTGGACTCGGGCGCTTGTTGCTGCGCGGAATCAGAAGGCGGCGGGGGCGACGCTACCGGCTGGCCCGCGGCCTGAGCTTCCATCTCATCCGTCGGCTCAATCGGTGCCGTGTCCTGCGCGGTCTCCGTATTTTCATCCTGAGAGCGAACCTTCTTGTCCCGCTCGCGTCGTTCCTTTTCGAGCTCGCGCTCGTGCTTGCGCGAGCTTTCCGTCTTCGCCGCCGGCAACGGCTCCGGTGGCGGAGGGGCGGCTTGTGACGGAGCGGACAACGGAACAGGCGCTGATACGGGGGCGGGCTGGTTCGAGGCGAACGTCTGTCTCGAGGTGCTATCGACGGAAATCTTATCGTTTACGCGCGCCACTCCCGCCATTTGCGACGCGATTTTGTACGCGTCCAGATGCGCAGCATCGCTCGGTACGGTTCCGCTGAGCGTCACTTCGCCGTTGCTCGCGGTGACCTGCAGGTTGGCGCCTTTCAGTTCCGGATCGGAAAACATCTGCGCCTTAATGTTGGTAACGAGTGCCGCGTCGTTCGCCTTGTGCGCGCACCCAACCGCGAGGGCGATGGCGAGCGCTGCGAGCGCGATGATCGATCTCTGGCGCATCCACTTTCTCCTTATTAATATTCGCGGCCGCCGTGGCGATAGCCCACACAATCGCTGCAATGCGCGGCCTGCCCGCTTCAGTCTACTACGATGCAACGTCCACCCATCACGCTGTCCAGTGACGTTCATCACGGAGTAACCTTTCGCACGCTAGTATCTTCGCGGCCTATCGTGCATCGACGTCGCACATCCAGTCTGACGCACTCAACGCGCTTCGTTCCATAAAGCGCCGGAGTATCGGGCGTCGCCCGATGCGTGACGCATTCGGCTCGAAAGCGGCGCTGGATCTGGCATTCAAACCTACCCCGTTTGCCAGCCCAGCGCCGCGATCTTTTCTGACTGCCCGATAGTGGCGCGTGCCCGCACCGAATCTCACTTGCATTATCATGTACGCAGGCGGCTGTCGTTCGAGTCGCGCGCCAACATGCCCCCAACTCCCGCTCTCGAAACGGCGCGGCTTCTGCTGCGGCCAATCGCACTCGTCGACGCCGAGCAAATTCAGCTCGCATTTCCGCAGTGGGAAATCGTCCGCCATCTCGGCGCGACAGTGCCGTGGCCGTATCCGCCGGACGGCGCGCTTTCGTATTTGCGCGACATCCTTCTTCCGGCCGTGGAGCGAGGCGAAGTTTGGTCGTGGACGGTGCGGCTCAAATCTGCTCCGGAACGCATCATCGGAGGCATCGATCTGCGAAGGAAGGAAGGCGACCATCGCGGCTTCTGGCTGATCCCGGAACTGCGCGGTCGGGGACTGATGACCGAAGCCGCGGATGCCGCCACCGAGTTTTGGTTCGGTGTGCTGAAGTTTCCGATGCTGCGAACTTCGAAAGCGGCTGCGAATGTCGCCTCGCGGCGAGTTTCTGAAAAACAGGGCATGCGCATGGTTGGCAAGGACGAACGCGACTACATCTGCGGGCGCCTCCCCAGCGAGACTTGGGAAATCACCGCCGACGAATGGCGCGCGCTCAAACGCAAGGGGTGATTCGGCGCAGCCATTCGGCAGGCCGTGAGACAAACGTAGCTTAAAATTGCGGACTTTTGCTTCGGGCCTGAAGTACAGTTTTTGGACAGGTCGCGCTGATCCGTAGTTGGGGGGGTGGACTTGCAGGAAGGATTACAGCGCACTGAAGCAACTCCCTTTATGCCATCGCAAGGTGGTAAGTGGCGGCTCAAGATTTGGCCGCTCATGCGTAGGGATATCCGCACTTGCCACGCAGATATACCGAGGTCTAGAGCATCTGCCCTAGCCAGCAGACGCACCGCTCGAAGCCTGCCCACCGGCAGCCTTCGCACGGGCGCGGCCTTGCTGATAAATGGTTAGACTAACGAATGCCGCTTGGACGATTGGCGCGGAGACGCCGTGTTTCCGCCCGCGTTCGATAAGATCACCAAGGATGCTGTCCACTTCAACGGGCGCCTGATTTTTCAGGTCTCGATACATCGACGAAGTCAACGAGGAAGCGGGCGCAGTGAGAGAAGAGCTCTCTTTTGCCAGGAACGCCTCCGAGAGCGGATAGTCGCAAGCACCCGCGATTGCAGCACATTCTCGAAGAGCCGAAAGAGATAAATCCGCGCCACCGGCGACCGCCACAATTTCTCCGATATTTCCACGCAGCAAACAGGTGATGGCCCCCACGCTGGCCAAATATACCCACTTCTGCCACATGTCCCGCAAAATGTCTTCGGAAATGGCGGCGTCAAATCCAGCCCCTTGAAAGACCTGATGCACAGCTTCTATCCGAGAGGTCTTCTTCCCGTCCAGTTCGCCGTAGATGAGACTCTGGAAATCGGCAAGCTGGACGATCCGGTTTTGCGAATCCATTTCAGTGGCAACGTAGCAGACCCCACCCAGTACGGTGTCTTGGCCAAACCTCTCAATCAGAACGTCCATATGATGCATACCGTTTAGCACTGGAATGATGATCGTCCGTGGCCCGACCGCGGGCGCGAAATCGTTTATCGCCGTGGGAAGATCGTAGCTTTTTACGCTCAAAAAGATAACGTCGTACGGGGACACAATCTGAGCCGCGGTGATTGTTCCGGGTCGTGCGGTGAAATCGCCGTGCGTTAGGCTGAGAATCTGTAGTCCCCTGGCTTGGATTTGCTCGGCCCGTTTCGGACGGACGAGAAAAGTTACGTCACGTCCTGCCTGTGCGAGTCGTCCTCCAAAATAGCCACCAACTGCTCCAGCGCCGACAATTAGAGTTCGCATACGGCCATCCTTTCAGCAACATCTTCTCAGATTCCAACCTCACCTCATCGGCGAAATCTTCGTATGAGAAGGCTCCTAGTTTGATTCCGCATCCCCGATTTCGCTGCTTCGATCTGAATCGCTTTCATGGCCGCTTCCCGCCGCGAAGAGGATTGGATCGCAAACCAATCCGATCCAAAGTTCTGGGCGGCTTGCGGCGCACAGGTGGGGCCGTAGGGCTAGACCGAGCGCCGCAAGCTCCTTGTGGCGATGTGGCATATTCACGCACAAGCCATATAATCCTGTATTTTCCTTTAGTCTCCGCGAGTAGATCGCTGACGACACCGGATAGCTTGATCCGCATTTCTTCTGGCAGACACTCCTTCTGTTCGGCACCCCTTCACCTGTCGTGGAGGTTCAGCTGTTTGACGGCCAACTGGCAAGGGGGAGCTTCGGTGCCGGTAGAGATTTTTTTGAGACTCAACGCGAAAGTGGTTTTTTTTCAAAACTGCATCGAGGCGGGATGTTCACGACTTTTTCGATGCCGTGAGTCTCGATGATGCCACAGTGAAGAGATATTCCACGTAAGACGGCCAGGAGCGCTGGCTCGTCCCACCAAGTTTCCGTCAAGTCGACTCAGGCCCGCTTGCTTTGTTGCTAGAGCACTGAATGCGTTCGGTTCGACACTCCCGTTGAAGCGGTCAACCACACCTTTGCCAGCGAACCCGCGCGCGGCTACTTCAATCCCTTGACCACGTATGATTCGGACTCGATTTGCGAATATATGTAGGCATATCCGCCTCCCATTGACAACATTGGCGGATCGACTCCTGAGCTGGCGGTGGGCAGGTTCGCCCCAAACTCTTTCCAAAATTCCATTTTCCCGGTAGCCAGATTCAATTTGTAAACCTTTACCGTTGATTCTGGTCTGCTGTGCGAACTCACATACAGGAAGGATTGATCGGGCGTCCAACCCAACACCTGATATTTCGAATCGATTCCCCGGATCGGCTCCGCTGCGCCTGTATCCAGCAACCATATCTCGGGAGTTCCGTCCGGCTTGATTACTGCCGCCTCGCGTCCATCGGGCGACAGCACATCGCCAATCAAGCCTTCGGGTGTTACTGGTTTGGCGTTGCCATTGCTGAGATCGACCAGGTAATCTCTCGCTCCGTGCCCGGGCTCGATTCCCACCGCGAGCAGCTGTTTTCCATCGGGCATGTATTTCACGTCGCTGTAGCTGATGTTGTCGTGAGTCAATATTCTGGATTCTCCAGCACCGGTGGGAACCACGCTGAGCGCGCCAAACTTCGTCGCTCTTGTGATCACCCACTTGTTATCCGGCGAAATCGCGGCTGCCGCACCTTCGCCGATTTGTACCGGTGGCGATCCGTCCGTGTCCCGCAGAAATACGGTGTAATTCGGCCCGCCGCCTTCCGCTTCCTCTTCGAAAAGCACCTTGGTTCCATCCCGACTAATGTCTTTTAAGACCGACCATCCCAGCCAGCCCAGTTCGTATTCTTCTTTTCCGCCCGGGCCCATGCCGCGGATGTTCACGCGTTGCTGATGGGTGGTCATCAAAGCCAAATGGTTATGCACGTCTTCCAGCCACATGCCTCCGGGCACATTCGTAATCGTCCACAGCTTGCCGCCCAGAGTCACGGCTCGAAGATTATCCGCCGCTCCGCTATCCGAAGCGGAAAACCAAACCTCGTTGCCCGAAGGAGACCACTCGACGCCCTCCAACGATGACCAACCAAACGAAAGCCTCCTCTCATGTCCGTCGCGATCAATCACCGCCACGGACCCTTGGTCGTCCCCGATCGAATTTCCGTGATCCTCGAATGCCACCAGCTTCCCATCTGGCGAAATTCTCGGCTTACTGATCCAGTTAATGCTATCCAGCAGAACTTTGCCGATCGGATATTCGAGGCGCCAATGGAGATTCTCCGGAACCAACCGGACGATGGCCATGCTTTCACCATCCGGAGCCCAATCCGCGTCCTGCACGTTATCCAATATCTCCCGAGGCGTTCCACCGCTCTGCGGAACGCGAGCCAGCGTACCCCAGCGCTCATAGCCGCTGCCAACGACGGTGTTGAGTCGCACGGCCAGTTCTCCGTCTTTCGACACCGAAAGCACTTCCGCGTCCTTCAATCCTAAATCCGTGGCGCCATTTTCGCCGGAACGCGAGATATACACCCGCCGATCTCCGCCATCCCAAACCGCGCTGTAGAGAATGCTGCCGTCCGGAGCAAAGCGCGCATTCTCGACATATCCGCTGCGGAACGTTATTTGCTGATATTCAAGCGGAGTTGCCGCACTCCGCGCGGTCCCGAACCGCCATCCCGCGCCGACCAGCGCTGCCGCCGCCACCACGATCGCGCCGGCCATCGAGATCAACTTTCCGCGGGAACGGGCATTCGCGCTCGCGATGGCCGCCTTCGCCGCCGCGCTGCTCGCCGTCGAGGTTTGCGACAGCGATTCGAGCGCGAATGCCAGATCCTTCGCCGATTGGAACCGCTGTTCCGGGGTTTTTTCCAGGCAGCGCCGGATGATCCGTTCCGGTGCGGGCGAAATCGGCGGCTTGACATCGCTGATCTCCGGCGGATCGTCTCTCAGGATCGCCGTCATTGTTTCGGCCGTGGTATCGCGTTGAAATGCGCGCTTGCCGGTCAGCATCTCGAACAATACGGTCCCCAAAGCGAACATATCGGTCCGCGCGTCCACCGGCTCGCTTCGCACCTGTTCCGGCGCCATGTAGCTGGCCGTGCCCACCACCACGCCCGCTGCCGTGCGGGAAGCCATCATCGTGGCGCCGTCCGGTTGACCGTTGTGCGCGGCTGCCAGCTTGGCAACTCCAAAATCGAGAATCTTCACGCGCCCGTCGCGGCAAATGAATATGTTGTCCGGCTTGAGATCGCGGTGCACGATTCCTTTGTCGTGCGCCGCTGCCAGGCCATTCGCGATCTGGATCGCATATTCGATGGCCTTCCGCTGGGGCAATGGGCCGCGTTCGAGGGCGGCACGCAGGCTTTCGCCTTCCAAAAGTTCCGAAACCAGGAAAGGCGCACCGTCGATCTCTCCGACGTCGAAAATCGCCACGATATTCGGGTGATTAAGTGCGGCTACCGCCTGCGCTTCCTGCCCGAACCGCCGCAGTCGATCGGTGTCGTGATGGAATAAAGTCCGGCAGGATTTTCAGCGCAACTTCGCGCCCCAAGCGCGTATCGCGGGCGCGGTACACCTCTCCCATGCCGCCCGCACCGATAGAGGCGAGAATTTCGTAGGGGCCAAGTCGCGAGCCCATTGAAAGGGACATACGGTGGCGAGTATTCTACATCAGAATCGTCCGCTGTCGATGCAAAGTCCCGATCAAGGGGTTCCCTGAGATTCGATCCACGCGAGGAAAATGACGAGCGCTTGGGGGGCCACGCGGCCGAGACGGTGGAAACGGGCGGCGTGCTGGTGCCCTGTGTTGCACATTCTGGGAAAAGGCAAAGCCTTGTGTCGCCCCTGAAGGGCATCGTGAGTTAGAGAGAGCGCACGTTCCCCGCGGCTTACGCCGCGGGCCAGACTGTGTGGCGCTGGCGGGCTCAGGATTACGCGGGGGCTCCGATGGCGGTGGGGGTGTGTTGCGTCGGAACGCGCGCGGCGCGCAGATGGGCGGTTCGGAGCAGCAAAGATTACGCAAGGCTTGCGGCGATTTGCGCGAGCGCGTCAGCGAGTTCATCCGTCGTGGAGAGCTGCGGCGTGTGATCGGTGTTGAGCTCGAAGACGCCGGCGCATCCGCCTTCGACGATCATGCGGCGCTGCAACGGCGGCGGGACGGCTCGATCGCGCGCGCACGTCACGTAGAATTTCTTGATACCATCGAGCGCGCCGGGCGAAATCGAGACGGGCGTGACGAAAGGCGCGAGCGGCTGCGGGCGTTGATGCGCGATGGCCCAGGCGGCAAGCTCTTCGGTGCAGCATGCGTAGAGCGCATCCCGCGAGGCCGATGCGGGCATGGTAGCCTCTGCGGCAGCCTCGTTGACCACGAGGTTGGCCTGCACCTGATCGCCGGCGCCTTCCGGCAGGTTCGTCAATTCGACAAGACTCTGGCCGTTTTTAGGTATAAACGCGGAAACATAGACGAGCGCCGCGACGCGTTGGGGGCAACGCGCGGCGGCCTGCGTGACGATCACTCCGCCCATGCTATGGCCGATGAGAATCGCCGGATCAGGACTCGCCCTCAGCGCTTCACAGGATCGAGCGGCGCAGGAATCGAGAGTGACTTCCGTTGACGGCGTGCGGTCGTCGCCGGAGCCTGGCAGATCGAACGCAGCGGCGGAGTGTCCTGACGCCTTCAACCGTTGCTGCAACGGACCCCAAATCCACGCCCCTGAGAACGCCCCGTGTACAAGGACGAAATTCGCCATTCACTCCCCTTTGCGCATGTGGCGATTAGACACTCTTCAGGGATCAGCGGCCGACCATTTTTTGCAACGCTTCGGGGTAGCGAGCGCCTTGCGCCGGGATTTTTGACGCGGCGGATTCCAGTTGGCGAAGATCGGCGGGCGAGAGAAGGACGTTCACAGCGCCTAGATTTTCTTCCAGCCGATGCAATTTGGTGGTGCCGGGAATTGGAACGATCCAGGGCTTCTTGGAGAGAAGCCATGCGAGCGCGATCTGAGCCGGCGTTGCTTTGTGCTGCCGCGCGAAGGTGCTGACCAGATCCACGATGGCCTGGTTTGCCTCGCGATTCTCCGGAGTGAATCGAGGAACGATATTGCGGAAGTCGGTTTTGTCGAATTGCGTATCTTTGCTGATGGCGCCGGTCAAGAAGCCTTTTCCCAGAGGGCTGAAAGGCACGAAGCCGATGCCGAGTTCTTCGAGCGTGGGGATAATTTCGGATTCCGGCTCGCGCCACCAAAGCGAGTACTCACTCTGAAGAGCGGTGACCGGCTGCGCGGCGTGGGCCCGGCGAATGGTCTGCGCACCCGCCTCGGAGAGTCCGAAGTGGCGGACTTTGCCCTGCTGGATGAGATCCTTCACCGCTCCGGCGACATCTTCGATGGGGACGTTGGGATCGACGCGATGCTGATAGAACAGGTCGATGCGATCGGTGCGGAGGCGCTGGAGAGATGCGTCCGCGACTTGCTTGGTGTGCTCGGGTCGGCTGTCCAGGCCCGCCTGTTTGCCGTCCTCGAACTTGAATCCGAATTTGGTGGCGATCACCACCTGGTCGCGGAATGGCGCTAGCGCCTCGCCGACCAATTCCTCGTTGATGAAAGGGCCGTAGACTTCGGCGGTGTCGAAGAAGGTGACGCCGCGTTCGACGGCGGCGCGGATAATGGAGATGCCCTGCTGCTTTTCTACCGGCGGGCCGTAGCTGAAACTGAGTCCCATGCAGCCGAAACCAATCGCCGAAACTTGCAGATTGCTTTTGCCGAGCGTGCGCTTTTCCATTGTGTGCCTCGCGAGTGCCGGATTGCCGCTAACTACGACAATATTCCTCGCGCGCGATCAAAGCAAATTCACGACGGCGAGGCGGGTGGAATCAGGGCGGGCGGCGTGATAATGTCCTGAGTTGCAAGCGGAAAAACAGCGAGAATTGGTGTCGCCCCTGGAAGGGGCTTGAGTGAGCGCGGCGCGAATCAATTCGTGCGCCACGCGAAAAAACGAGGAGAGCGGGACAATGACGTGGGGCAAGCGCCGGACGATCATCATTACGTTTGTGGTGCTATTTCTTGCGGCGATCGTATGGACGGTGGTGCGGCCGCGGCATCTGACCGGCAAATCGGTGCTGGTGATGGACGTGAACGGGGACATTGAGGACCAGAGCCCGTTCAGTGTGGTGGCGGAGCTGACCGGCAACGGCCCGACGGTGCTGCATACGTACACTGACGCGCTGGACGCCGCGCGCACCGATCCGCATATTTCCGGGCTGGTCGTGCGCATCGGGCCTCTGAACGGCGGATGGGCCAAGCTGGAGGAATTGCGCCAGCATCTGGTGCAATTTCAGAAAAGCGGAAAGCCGAATATCTGCTACCTCGGTTATGACGGTGTGGGCAATCCCGAATATTATCTGGCCAGCGCGTGTTCGCAGGTGTGGCTGGTGCCCACAAATCCGGTGAGCATTACCGGGATGATGGCGCAGGCGCTTTTTTTGCGCGGCACGCTCGACAAACTCAAAGTGGTGCCGGAGGTCTATCACATCGCGGAGTTCAAGACTGCGTACAACACGTACACCGAGAAAAAATTCACGCCCGCGCACCGCGAAGAAGTGGAATCGATTCTCAACGGCGTGTACGGCCAGTATGTTTCGGACGCGGCGGCGTCGCGGCACATGGACCGCGCAAAATTCGAGTCGCTGGTGGCCGCGGGGCCTTTTGACGGCAGCGACGCGGTGCGTGAGGGGCTTGTCGATCGGCTGGGCTACTGGGATCAAGTGCGGAGCTATTTCAAAGATCGCGACGGCAACTGGAATCCGATTTCCCTCGATCGCTACAGTGACTTTTTGAGGGTGCCGAGCGGCCCGACCATCGCCGTGATCTACGCTACTGGCGAAATTGTTTCCGGCGATTCGGGCACCAGCCCGACCAGCGGTACGGTGATGGGAGGCGACACGATCGCGGCCGCGCTGCGCAGCGCGCGGAATAATAACGACGTTCGCGCCATCGTGCTGCGCGTCGATTCCGGGGGCGGGTCGGTGGTGGCCAGCGAAGTGATTCGTCGCGAAGTGGAGCTGGCGGAAATGCGCAAGCCGGTCGTCGTGTCGATGGCTGACCTGGCGGCTTCGGGCGGGTACTGGATTTCCGTGCCGGCGGCGAAAATCGTGGCCGAGCCGGATACGGAAACGGGATCGATCGGAGTGCTCGCCGGAAAAATGAATTTGGCGGGACTCTACAACTTGCTTGGACTAAACACGGATTACGTGACGACCAGCGAGAACGCCACGCTCTTCTCCGATCAGCAGAATTTCACGCCCGCGCAGGCGGCGTACATCGAAAAGTCACTTCAGGAAACTTACGCGACGTTCACCAGCACCGTAGCGGCGGACCGGCACATGAGCGTCGGCGCGATCGACGAAATCGCCAAAGGGCGCGTGTGGAGCGGTGCGCAGGCAAAACAGCTTGGGCTCGTCGATTATCTCGGAGGACTTGACCGTGCGATTGCAGTGGCGAAGCAGCTGGCCAATATTCCTGCGCGGCAATCGGTGAGCATCTTGCGGCTGCCGGGGCAGAACAGCTTGCTCGAACAGCTTCTGAATTGGGAACAGGATGAGATGAGCGGGCGTACACCGTCGCTTGCGTCGGTGTTGCAGCGAGTGGTGGGCAACATGAATATGGCGCCAGTGCAAGCGCGCGTGCCGTACGTGCTGCGGATTCGATGATCGGGCGGTATTCGCGCGGTAGTCGCGGCGCTGATGTGAACTGAGCACTGGCGGCTAGGCGAGCTGCGGCGGCTAGCCTCGAGCCTGTGGCGACTCCACGGGCGCGGCGGATTTCGCTATACTTCCGTTATTGAGGGCTCATCCAGAGTTCAACGGGGCGCGGTACCCAAGTGGCAAGGGAGAGGTCTGCAAAACCTTCACGCGTGAGTTCGATTCTCACCCGCGCCTCCAGCGAACCATTCATAAGAATCCATATTTTTGCCGAGAGGCTGTGCCGTCTTCCTCCAATCGTTACCGCAGGGTTGTTCTTGTGAGCTTCAAAGCATTGTCGAAATTGCCTCGGATGCCGAGCGTTTTTGTAAGTTCTTCCATAGTTCCGTACCGGATCAGGACAGGCGGCTTGTAGTTTTTCTTGAAAGATGGATCTTCGGTTTCCGTCACCATGCCCCCGATTATCTAGCATCGGAATCGTTTGCAATCAGAAGGGCGCCGGATTGCTCGCTGTTATAAGCAAAAAAGATGCCGCTGCGGGACACTTGCTGAAAAATCTGTAGCTCAGTCGAGGGTGCGGAGGGCCGGCGCATCGACTGCGGGGGATGCAGCGGCCGCTTGCAATTCCACTTGATGCGTGTGGTGCATGGGGATGCGCGCGTCTTCGAAGGCCAGCTTGATGCGGCGGCGCAGCTCACGGGCGACTTCTTCCTTGCGATTCAGCACGGTTCGGACTTGCAGGCGCAGCACGGTGCCATCGAGTGCGAGCGATTCGACTCCCAGCACGCGCGGGCCATCGACAAGAGCGGCGGACCAATCGGGATCGTTGCGAAAATCTCCGCAGATTTTTTCGAGGGTGGCCAGCGCGCGGCCAACCAGCTCGTTCGAGGGCACGTTAACGTCGATGAACGCCTGCGACCAATCGCGATTGAGATTGGATACCTGTCCGATGAGCGAATTGGGAATCGTGACGATGGCGCCGGCGGCGTTGCGCAGCACGGTGCGGCGCAGGGTGAGATATTCGACGCGGCCGGTTTCTCCATTGACCTGAATCGTATCGCCGACGACGTATTGATCCTCGAGCACGATGAAAAAGCCGTTGATGAAATCTTTGACGAGGCTTTGTGCGCCGAAGCCAAAAGCTAAGCTGGCTACCGCCGCGGCTGCTGCCACCGGAGTGATGTTGAAGCCGAACTCGGGCAGCGCCATCAGGACGGCGACAGCGAGAATGATGGTGACGCCGACGCTGTAAACCACGCCGGACATGGTGCGCGTTTGCTGCTCGCGCATCTGGGCCACGCGCGTATTTGATTTGGCGCTCTGCACGATGCCTTTGGTGAGCGCCTTCAGAATGCGGATGAGGATGAGCGCAATGACGAAGATCACCAGGATGCGGAGTCCGCGCGTCCCGGCGTCCATCAGCCAGAGCCTGTAGGATTGGGCCATGAAATTCACAGCTGGGAAATTAGATTATATATCCGGTCGGAGCGGGGACGAATATAAGCATGCAGTTGTCGATTCGGAAACGGGCAACTGAGACTGCGTGTCCCGCGTATGAAGGGCGCGCGTCCACTGAATGGCACTTCTAGCGGCAACGGCGGGCTGAAGATCGTTGCATGTCCACGCGAGCGCTTCGGTTGCCTCACATGGCCAGAAGCGGGGAAAACGTAATACAATGAGTTCACTGCAAGAAGCTTCAAGTGCGCCCGTAGCTCAGATGGATAGAGCGTGTGCCTCCGAAGCACAAGGTCAGAGGTTCGAATCCTCCCGGGCGCGCCATTTTCCCAGCAGATTCAAAGGCCTATCGTCCATCTCGCCGCGAAAGACCGCCGCACAAGTCCTCGCAAAGACTTCTGAGTAGAGAATCTTTTAGAGCCGCGCCCTTGGGTTGCAAAGGGGCGTGTTTCCGCGCAAAAATCGCCAGGAGCGCCGGGGGCTGCGACACCTGCACTTCATGGCGACCGGTGGCCACCGAAGGCTGCCGTCTCGTCCGCCGGACGCGTGCCCTGTCCGCCGAATCAGCGGTGGGAGTCCGCTCCACCCGCAATAGGCGCTCACGATAAAGGAAATGGGATCGCGTCCGGAGTCCCACGACCGATTACGGCGTGATACAGGGCGAGTATATGGCTACATGAACGTGACCGAACCCGGCGATCCGTCCCGAGTTATCTTGCAGCAAACCGGACGCTCAGACCTCGACTATTCCGAGACGCCAACTTTTTGACGAAGCGTGGTCAGATGAGATCCCGCCGACTCAGTCTCTTTCGGAAGACTTGGCTGCTGGCAGCGCTCTCTTTGTGGCTGCCGTCGGCTGCCGCGCAGGCCCAAACATCCACGACCGCTTTCCTCCCGGAAGTGAGTTCGTACTTTCGTCTCAGTGCCAATGTACGCGTGGTGCTGGATGCCAAGGGCTACGACGAAGACGGCGACTTGAATCGCGCACAGGTGGGGCCGAGCCTGCAGTTCAATATCCGGCCGCTCGATAGGCTCAAAAAAAATACGAGATTTGATATGGACGACATGAAGGGCTTCCCCGTGGTGTTCGCCATCGGATATCGCTATCTGCCGTCCAGCGTGCAGCCCGTCATTCAGCGTGTCCAGCCAATCGTCATGTTTCACATCCCATTGCCCGGGACCATTCTGCTGTCGGATAGGAGCCGGGGGGACCTTGACTGGTCGAAAGGCAGTTTCCGCTGGACGTATCGAAACAGGCTCACAGGTGAGCGGCGCTTGACGATCCGCTCGTACCACCCGGGCGTGTACGCCAGCGCCGAGTTCTTCTACCAGAGCCAATACGCGAAATGGAGTGAAACGCATCTCTTCGCGGGCTGCCTTTTTCCGCTAAGCAAGCGCATTCAGCTCGATACCTACTACGAGCACGCGAACAACACAGGATCGCGGCCGAATCAGCAGGCAAACGCCGCCGGATTGATCATGGACCTCTATTTTCCTCCATATAAGCACTGAGCAAGGCCCAAGCAATCACAAGAGAAACTTGCCGGCGTCAGCAGCCTTCTGAGGCTAAAACTCTCATGTACCCCGCGTGGTAGTGCGCCTGCTACGTGCTGCCAGGAAAGTCAACGAGGACGACCGATATGGTCATCGCTATCGGCAAGCCGGAACAGCCCCAGGCTCACAAACCGAGCATCGGGCGTCCGCAAAACATCCGGGGTCGCTAATTATCGGGACGGTATTATCCTTGCCAGGACAACGCCAGTGCTATTGGGCGCGTGGCGCCTTCTCGAGGCGGACGTGGAGATGTTCGAGCCCGCGATAGAGTTCCGCGACATCTTTGGAGTCATTGGTTGACCGGCCAGAATCGAGATCGGCAATGAGGCTCTGACAGAGCTTGGTGGCGCGTTGAATCCGGTCGCTCGCCAGAACGGAAAGCAATTCATCGTCGGCAAGGCCGCGAAGCTGAAACTCTCGCAGTTGTTGAAGAGTCGCAGCGGCCCCGCGGATGTGGTCCACCGCGTCTCGATATTCCTTCACCAGACGAAGATCCATATCTTCGCATTGGAGCGCCTTTTCGAGATTCTGGAGTTCGGCGACGGTTTTCTTGAGCTGCAAATCCACGCCCCAGAAGCCTTCGTTGGGAACGATTAGTTCGACGATGATTCCGTTAGCGACTCCTTCGCGGACATGCGGCGCTGCAATAACTCTGGCCTCGGCCGTTTGCGCGGAGAGAAAATTTACCAGCGTAACCCGGCCGCCCAAATCCGGATACGTGCTCATCTTCAGAAAGCCACCGTGGGCATTCACTTGGCGAGCGACAGCATCTTCCTTGACCGCAGTGCCGTCCGATCCGCGCCAGCTCACCTCAATCGGAACCACTACAGGGTATCGGCGGCTTTTGCGGCGCTCGACGCTTGCGCCATCCGCACCCATGGGTCGCTTTCGGATCGTCATATGATTCCTCTCGACCACCGGACTGTCTGACTTCCCTGCTGCTTCTGACCTGGTTAATTTATATGAGAGCGGGCGAGTCCTGTGGCACGAATAGACTACCCTGTTGGATGCCTCAGGTGTGCGGATCGATGGAAGAAGGTTACGAAAAGGTTCATATATCGAAAGGCGAGGCGGTTGCCACGCTGCCGGCCAATCGGCTGGAAACCTCGCAATCCAGTGGCATTGCGGGCGGGGTCGCGCTCGACGGCTGGACCGGCGTTCACGGGTGAAACGGAGCTTTTCGGAATAAGAAAGAGAAGTTTTAGACTTGGGATTTGCACTCCGTGCAGATTTACTGTTTGGCCGGATGGCGGCCATTTGCCCGCGCGAGATCAGCGGAAAGCGCGCCGCCGTTGTGCCTACCGAGGGCTGCTGCTATCACGGACGAGAGCGAGGCGCCACGATCGAGGCTGAAGTTGTAATCGGCTTCGGGCAGCAGCGAATTTCCCGGCCTATTAAGCGCCAACACGGGGACCGCGGGCCAATTTGCCTTGAGCCACTCAATCATTTCGCGCCTGGTTTCGTCCGGCGCCGAGCAGCCAAGCAGAAACAAATCGCATCGCTCGGCGACGCTCAGAGCAACTTTCGCCGATTCGTTGTCGAGGACGGTAACTACCGAATATTGATGGAGCCGCAGCATCTCAGCCCTGACAACCGCCTGCTCGCGGTCGTAGGCAATCTGCAGCAAAAGAGGGCCATGTCCGCTGTTGATGTTTAGTCGAGAAACAACGCGCTTGGTTGGAACGTGGATCGCGAAGCACTCGTTGGACGTGCCCCGACTGAGCACCTTCAGCTTGCCGCATGCCTCCCGCAGACCAGTGACGTGAGCACGCCACATTGGTCCAGCATCCAACACCTCGAAAAGGTCGTATTCCGAATCCACCGAGTTGCCTCGACCCTTCTTGTAGACCAACCAACCGAGTACAGATTTATTACCCAACAAAGAAATCGTCAAGATAGCCTTAGGTTATAACGCGATACAGGTCGAATGCCCTCCATCGGACGGAGGAAAATGGGAAACCTAGCATCGGGTATCCTCCGTAGATTTTCTAATACAGGCACTGCTGGCCGCGATTTACAGGCGAGGGAACAGGGCGGAATGTTCGACGGACCGAAGTGTCGCCTCGCTTTCAAACGAGAGCTCGATTACGGGTTTGTCCGGGCGATGCCTTTGGACTTGAAATCGCCTTTGGCGTGTGCGGCGGACTTGCCTTTGGGAATACTGAGACTCTTCCAATCCTGCGCGGCAAAGTGGCGCGCCAGGTAGACGATCTGGCCAACGTGATACGCGGTGTGCGTGGCGTTCCGGTTGAGAGCCTCGATGGCGAGGAACGCTTCACCGCGAATATGGATTGTCTTCTCGAGATCGTCCGGCTTTAAGGCATCCACAGTGCCTAGGGTGATGGACCACGATTCGTCCCACAAACGCAGTAACTCGGCTCGCGAGACGCGCGCGGGCATTTCGAATTCCGCGTCGCGATCGCGGTCCGGCTTCTCGCCGTCCGTGATGAGGAAATCGCGAAGACGCGAGCGCAGATTTCCGGAAAGGTGCTGGACGATGACCGCGATGCTATTGGATTCCGGACCGAGCTGCGCGTGGAGATCTTCGTCACTCTGAATCTGCGCGATGGCCTTTTCGCCGAGCGCTTTGTAGTTGCGATAAGTGCGTCGCATATCGCGCAGGTATGCATCGCCGAGTGTTCCTTCAGGCATGGCAACCTCCTGCTGCTCGAAGATTGAATGTAAGTTTATTCCCGTTTGCGGATGGGAGCGAATTGAAGTGCCGCAATGCGGGGCGGCCCCGCGCTCGCACAAGCGGCGTGGGGCGCCCGCAACAGATGTTATGCCGACCCGACTAGGCTCTCAGATCGAAGCGATCCGCGTTCATTACTTTGGACCACGCTGCGACGAAGTCCTTCACGAACTTCTGCCGGGAATCGGAGCAGGCATAGACTTCCGCCAAAGAGCGGAGCTGGGAATTCGAACCGAAGATCAAGTCGACGCGAGTGGCGCTCCACTTGACCTGGTTCGTTTTGCGGTCGCGGCCCTCGTACACGCCATCAGAGCCGTGGGGCTGCCATTCCGTGCCCATATCGAGCAAGTTGACGAAGAAGTCGTTGGTGAGCGTCTCAGGCTGCTTGGTGAAGACACCGTGCGCGGACTTCCCGTGGTTTGCGCCGAGGACGCGCAGGCCGCCGACGAGGACCGTCATTTCGGGGGCGGTGAGCCTGAGCAATTGCGCCCTGTCGACCAAGAATTCCTCCGGCGACAGGCGCCGGTTACCATTGAGATAGTTGCGGAAGCCATCGGCAGCCGGTTCGAGCGGCTCGAAGGATTCTACGTCGGTTTGCTCCTGTGACGCATCCATGCGACCCGGCGCGAAGGGGATTTTTACGTCCTGGCCGACGGCCTTGGCGGCTTTTTCGATGGCCGCATCACCGCCGAGAACGATCAGGTCGGCCATCGAAACTTTTTTGCCTCCAGTAGCCGAAGCGTTGAACTCTTTTTGGATGGCTTCGAGCTTCTGCAGCACCTTGGTCAGCTCAGCGGGCTGATTGACGGCCCAGTCCTTTTGCGGAGCGAGGCGAATGCGCGCGCCGTTCGCTCCGCCGCGCTTGTCTGAGCCGCGGAACGTCGATGCGGAAGCCCAAGCCGTGGAGACCAGCTGCGAAACGGTCAGTCCCGAGGCGAGGATTTTCGCCTTCAGAGCGGAAGCATCCTGCTCACTGATCAGCGGATGGTTCACAGCGGGAATAGGATCCTGCCACGGCAACGCTTCTTTTGGAACGAGCGGACCGAGATACCGGACGATTGGACCCATGTCGCGATGCGTCAATTTGAACCACGCACGCGCAAAAGCGTCGGCGAACTGATCCGGGTGCTCGTAGAAGCGGCGCGAAATTTTCTCGTAGGTAGGGTCAAGGCGCAAAGAAAGGTCCGTGGTCAGCATGGTTGGCGCATGACGCTTCGACTTATCGTGCGCGTCTGGCATGGAGCCGGCGCCCGCGCCATTCTTCGGCGTCCACTGATGGGCACCAGCCGGGCTCTTGGTGAGTTCCCAATCGTATTTGAAAAGATTCTCGAAAAAGTTGTTGCTCCACTTGGTGGGCGTTGTGGTCCAGATTACTTCCAAGCCGCTGCCGATAGCGTCGCCGCCTTTGCCCGTACGGAATTTGCTTTTCCAGCCGAGACCCTGCTCCTCAATGCTGGCGGATTCGGGCTCCGCGCCGACGAGCGCGGCGTCGCCAGCACCGTGCGTTTTGCCAAAGGTGTGGCCGCCGGCGATGAGCGCAACGGTTTCTTCGTCGTTCATGGCCATACGCTTGAACGTTTCGCGAATATCCTTGGCCGCAGCGATAGGATCCGGCTTTCCGTTAGGCCCTTCGGGATTCACATAGATCAGGCCCATCTGCACCGCAGCCAAAGGATTTTGAAGATCGCGGTCGCCGGTATAGCGCTCGTCGGCGAGCCACTTGCCTTCCGGACCCCAGTAAACGTCTTCCGATGCTTCCCACACATCGGCGCGCCCCCCGCCAAACCCGAAGGTCTTGAAGCCCATCGATTCGAGGGCCACGTTGCCGGCGAGAATCATGAGGTCGGCCCAGGAGATTTTGCGGCCATACTTCTGCTTGATGGGCCAGAGCAGGCGGCGCGCTTTGTCGAGGTTCACATTGTCCGGCCAGCTATTCAGAGGCGCGAAGCGCTGCTCGCCCGAGCTGGCGCCACCGCGACCGTCGCCTACGCGGTAGGTGCCTGCGCTGTGCCAGGCCATGCGGATGAATAGGCCACCGTAGTGCCCGAAGTCAGCCGGCCACCAATCCTGCGAGTCGGTCATCAAGGCGTGCAGGTCCTTGATTACGGCGTTCAGATCCAGCGTCTTGAATTCCTTGGCGTAGTCGAACTCCCGTTCCATCGGATTGGAAAGGGTGGAGTGTTGATGCAGAATGCTTAGATCCAACTGCTTCGGCCACCATTCACGGTTCGTACGCGCGAGTATTGCGCCCGCGACGGGACACTTGCTTTCAGTTGACACGATGTTCTCCTAATTTTTAAGTTGGCCCAAAAGCCCTGAACTGCTGGAAACTCGTTTTGATTTTTCCTGCGAGCAATCGTCCACCAGACGCGCTGGCAGGCGCTTCTCGTTCTTTATCCATCCGGAGTCTGGCACGGCGGTATCCTCTGGCCTACGATGCTTTGCGGGAAACGTGCCGCGAGACGCACTTGGTGCAAAGTCCGCGAAAAATAAGTTCACATTCGCGGAGAATCCGTTTACCGATGGCGCGCGCGGCGGGCTTGGGCACGTTGTACCACTCGATGTCTTCGACATTGCCGCAGCGGTCACAAATAAAGTGATGGTGCCGCATGCCCTTGGCGTCGAAACGCGCGGCGCGGCCCTCGACGGCCACCTCGCGCACCAAGCCTGCCCGCACCAAGTCCCGCAAATTGTTATAAGTGGTGGCCCTGGAGCAGCGCGGATCCATGCGATTCACGGCTTCGAAAATCTCCGCAGCGGTGGGATGGCTATTGCGCTCCATCAAAAATGCCATCACGGCATAGCGCTGCGGCGTGCAGCGCAAACCACCCGCTTCCAGGGATCTCCTGATCGATTCCGCATCCACGATGTATCTGGAATATATCTAATCTGACATTTTGTCAAGAGTTGCGTGATAATTTCTTGCGGGTCGGAAGAACGCCGAGCCGCTAGCGAGGACCGTTTATCGCGGGCTCGCGAATTCGCGCGTAATGCCGGAATCGATTGGTTGATGTAGACTTACGGCGCACTCAATTGCGGCTCATTGTTTTCAGCGCGACGACACGCGCACATTCCCGGAGGGGGTTCAACCAGCTACGACCATGATTATCGACTCTCACCAACATTTTGTTCGTCTCGCCAAGCATCCGGAGGTGGAAAGCTTCCGCAAAGCGCAGCTTTCCGGCAAAAATCCCGACGCGCTTCCGAACATCTCGGACGCTGATGTGAAGAAAAGCCTGGAGCAAGTGGTCAGCCTGATGGAAACGCGCGGGATTGATGTGGCGTTCGCTTCGCCGCGGGCGAAGGCGATGGCGACACATGAAGGGACCGTGGATCAGAACGCTGTGTGGGCCGATCTGAACAACGGCCTCATCTCGCGCGCGTGCAAGCTGACTCCCGGGCGCTTTGCGCCTGTGGGAATGCTGGGCCAGCATCCGTCGTGCCCTTCCGCGCAGGTGGCAAAGCAGATCGAGCGCTGGACGAATGATGGCTTTGTTGCGTTCAATTTCGATCCCGACGGCACGGGCGGATGCTGGCAAAATCAGCCCTTCACCGGCAAGCACAATTATCCAGTGTTCGAAGCGGCGCAAGCTTTGGATGTTCCGCTGGTGCTGCACGGCAGCGAATCGATCAACAAGAATTTTCCTCATACCGCCGTGCAATATCTGGTCGCGGACATCACCGGATTCGTGCAACTAATGATGGCCAAGGAGCTGTTCCGGGATTTTCCGCGGCTGCGATTTTTGATTCCGCATGGCGGAGGCGCTCTGCCATGCCAGATCGGGCGATGGAGAGCGATCGCCAAGCACAACAGCTGGGCTAGTCCGGACGAGATTCTTGGCAACGGCAATGTTTTCGTCGATACCTGCGTCTACAACGACATGAATATGCAGATGCTTTTCGACGCGGTGCCGCTCGAAAATATTTTGTTCGGTTCGGAATGCGACGGCGCGTTCCCTGGCGTAATCAACGACGAGATCAAAGATCACTACGACAATACGCGCCGCTATGTGGACGATTCGAAACTCGGCGGCGCCGACAAAGATCGCGTTTATGCCGCGAACGCGCGGCGAGTTTATCCGCGCGCGAGCCGCTGGATCAAGGCGTAGCGCGGGAGTAGCTGCGGACGTTGTTTCAAAGCAAAAGTGCGGCCGGCCTTAAGCGGAACCAACCGCCCGCGCAGATCGGGTTCTGTTCCAGGCGGCCGTGGCCCGCCGAGATTGCGACCCACGAACGATCTCGCTGAGATTCATGCTGCAGAACTGGCGCACCTCCCACGGTCGCGCGTGGATGATGCGCGCGGCTGCAAGCAAACCGTCGCGCGCTGCCTGGCCGATTGCGTAGCATCGCAAATTCCACTCCAAGTTGTTGATGATGCGGACGCGAAGCGCTTTGTAGGCATCCGTTTTGGCAACGGCGTTGTTGAAATACCATTGATCGCACAAATGTCCTGCACGGATTTCTTCATCGGGCTGTGGCGCGATGCTGGCGGCCCACGTTTGCAAGAGCCGCTGGACGCCTGCGTTGTTTTCGAACGCTATTACACCGGTGTTGAAGGTGCCGGGCGACTGAAAGGCGTCGAAATGAAATACGCCGTCGTCAAAGTGAAAACGGGGCGCTTCGGCGATGCACCATTCGTGTGTGTGCAGAAGATGAAAGAGCGGAGTGAGCGAACCTACGGTGGCGGTGTCTGTATCCAGGTACAGGGTATGGCGGTAAGGCGAGTTCAGCATCGCAGATATTTTCTGTTTGAAAGGACTTCGCGCCGCCGACATGGAGATGCTTGTGGCGTGGACGCGTCGAGCGCCAGGCTGATCGGTGAAAATCGATACAGGCAAGTCGGGATGAAAGATTTGCAATGAGGCGATCGACTGCTGCGCCTCGAGGAAGTGGCGGGAGCCAAGAGCGAGATAGATAACGCCGCGTTCGTGATCGGCAGCACCACCGTTCCAAGATTTCGTCCGTGAAGCAGCCCGAGGAGAACGCCCGCGGACCGAACGCGACTTTGTTGCGAGCGGCCGGGGCAAGCTCGGCCCAGGTTCGAGGAATTGTTCGCGCTGGTAATCGCGCATTCGCTGCTCGAGTTGCCACGGAAGAACGGCCAGCACAGCTTCGTCGTTCTGATGGTCGAGGTGGCGGAGGGAATAGCCGATTTGCTGGAGCTTGTCGGCCAGGTGATTGTAGCGGTATCCAATTTTGCGAACGCCGTCCATGTGCTTTCGCTCAAAGACGAGCCGCCGGAACTGGAAGGTAGAAAAGTCGAGCCCCGAGAGAATATCGTAGTCGGCTCCTTCGGTGTCCACGATCAGGTTGTCGACGATTGAAACTGAGTATTTGGCGAGAAGTTCGGCGAGCGTGAGGCAACGAATCTCGGCCGAATCCAATCGATTGCGGTACGAAGCGTCGAATCCGCCCTGCGTGGCGAGCTCGATAATGTGGTGTTGGCGAAGAGAGCCGATCCGGTCAGCCCACGCGGGCAATCCATCCACATCGCGAAGATAATGGATACGCTGAGTTCCTGAAGATCCGGCGACGGCAACGTTTTCGACGATCACATTGGGGAATGGGGCAAATCGTTTTCGAAGTTCGTCACACACCCGGGGCACAGCCTCGACGAACAGGCATCTGGCGCCACGCTCAGCTTGGGAAACAGATTCTTCGGCCAGATGAGCACCGATCTGGACGATTTCGAAACGCCGCGTAGCGCGCCGCATACGCCTCCACCGTGTAGAGCGCGACGGAGTACATTGCCGATTAAATTTTGCTTAGAATTCTTTCTTCAAGGGTGTAGAAAATTCGAAACGCAATTCGGGGGCCCTAAGTCATCCGCGTGACCTGACTCTGCGCCACCGGGCAGAAAAACCGGCAAGCGGCATGTAGAGGAAAAGGCTTGCGAAGAGCCGCCATCCTATGAGTGAATACGGCTCGTATGGCTGCCCTGTCAGATCACCGCTGCTGCACCTCCGCCTTTACTTGCGGCTTTACTTGAATGCCCTCCCTTTAAGCGACCGTCGGCCGTTCCGCTGATCGCACGTAATCACTTTTTATCCTTTTAAAGGAGGGATTATCCATTGTTGCGTACAAGTTTGAAGTGTCAGTTCGCGCTGGTGGTGTTGCTGGGGTGCTGCACGGCAGCTTCCGCGAAGAACGCGGAGGCCGCGAAATCCGAACGGCCGGAGCACGCGTCATTCGCCGTACAGAACGTGCTTACGCTGAAAGTTCCCAAGGGCGCGCATCAGATTCGGATCTGGTTTGCCGTCCCGCAGGAAAACGCCTATACGAAAGTGACCGATTTCACCGCGGCGACGCCCTACCACGTGGAATACCGCAACGATTCTTGGGAGAACCGCGTGGGGTACGTTGACGTCGTCGATCCCAACCAGCCGGAAATAACCATTACCGAGCGATTTCACGAGCGGCGCGAGGAAATTCTGACCGACCTCGACCCGTCGAAGACGCGCCCGCTGACGGAGGCGGAGCGTAAAGCGCTGCAGCGTTACCTGCTGCCCACCACGTACGTGATTATCAATCCGGAGATCAAAAAACTGGCCGCGCAGATCGTGGGCGGAGAGACGAATCCAATTCTGGCGTCGCGCAAGATCTACAACTGGACGCTCGACAACATCACCTACTGGGTGGAATATCCCGGCCGCATGCACGCCTCGTCGACGGGCAGCACGGAATTTTGCCTGGGAACGAAATCGGGCAATTGCACGGACTTCCATTCGCTGTACGCGTCGCTATCGATGGCCGCTGGAATACCCACGCGGATGGTGTACGGCTCGCTGCTGAAACCAACGCTTGACGGAGTTCCAGTGGACGCAAGCTACCATTGCTGGATCCAGTTCTACGCTCCGAACTACGGCTGGATTCCTCTCGATGTGGCGCTTGCGGATATCTACGGCAAAGAATTTCCGCTGACATCAAAAAACAAAAGCCTGGTGGAGCTGACCACCGCTACCGGCTACCACGGCTTCGACAAGAGCAAGATCAATTTTTACTTCGGCAATCTCGATGACCGGCGCGTGGTGTGGTCCACCGGCCGCGACTTGATGATGCAACCGCCGCAAGACGATGGCCCTGTGAACGCGTTGGTGGAAATGTACGCCGAAGTGGACGGCAAGACGGACACCGGCTGGACGCGCAAATTCACTTACAAACAGCTCTCACAATAGCAAGACTGGCGGCGACAACCGCCAGCGGTGAAAGGCCGCGATGATAGCGGAGACTTGGGACGCCGGAGAAATGGGCTGCGGCGAGCTGTTGATCGAGCTGGCGGGACGCATGCGCGCGCTTGCGCCCGGCCAGATTTTCGAACTTCACGCCCACGATCCCGGAGCTGTGGAAGATATTCCCTCGTGGTGCCGCCTGACCGGCCACACGCTGGAATTCGCGCAGCATCCTGTTTACCGAATCCGCCGCAGAAATTCATGAGCGTTTAAATTCACGAGGAGGCAAACATGGCTGGTAGCTTTTGCGTCAGCATCACGCACTCGAAAGACGATACGGACAAGGCAACCGTGGGATTCGTGGTGGCAAACGCGGCCGTCGCGTCGGACAAGGACACGATGGTTTTTCTAAGCACCGAGGGAGTCCGGCTGGCGCAGAAGGGCTTCGCGGACGACATTCACGAATCGGGTTTCGCCCCGCTGAAGGAACTGATGGACAACTTCGCCAAGGCCGGCGGGAAGATCTACGTTTGCTCGCCGTGCTTTAAGAAGCGCGGGCTGGCCGAGGACAAGCTGGTAACTGGAGCAACGATCGTCGGCGGCGCGAAGCTGGTGGAATTTCTCAGCGGCGGTAGCCCGTGCGTCGGCTACTAGAACGCATCGCTGAGGAGCAAGAAAACTGATGGCCGAGCCGAAAATCGTGCCGGACGCCACGTGCGACGGCGGCGATTTGGATTGCGGCAGCGGACTACTGCTGATCATCCGCAATTCGATGTCGCCGCTGGCACCCGGCGGAATCTTAGAGGTGCGCAGCCGCGAAAGCAGCGTGCGGGAAGATTTGCCCGCGTGGTGCCGGATGGTTGGGCACGACTTGCTATCCACGCGCGCGGGCGAAGTCGGCTCGACCAGCTATTTCATTCGTAAGAAATCGGAAGACGCGGTGCTGCAGCAGGATCTGGAGCAGGCGCGCAAGGTGGTATGGCGCGCGCGGGTGCGTGGCGGCGGAGGGATGGAGGCGCAAGTTTTCGTGCGCAATCATTCGTTTGTCGTAGGCCAACCGGCCAGCTTCGACACAGCTGATAAAGCGGTCAGCGCCGTGGAATATCTGATCGGGTCGCTGGGCGCGTGCATCGCGGTAGGATTCCAGTGGCGCGCTTCGCGGCGCAGCATCAAGGTTCATAATCTCGAAGTCTCCCTGCAGGCGCGCTTGGAAGACGCGCTGGTCTATCTCGGACTGCAGGAAAAGGGAAATCCGGGGCTCGGTGGAGTGCGCGCCATGGTTTACGTGGATGCCGACGCCGATGCTGAAATTCTAGAGGAATTGCTCGATGAAACACTACAGCGTTCGCCCGTGACGCAAACATTCCAGCGCGAAATTCCCATTACGGCGGAACTGCGCAAGGCTTAATCCATGACACCCAAAGTTCTATATCCCGTGACGGTGGTCGGCAGCTGGCCGCGGCCCGCGTGGCTCTTGGACGCGATGAAGCGACGGTCGTCGTCGCTGTCCGATCTGCAAGATCAAGCCACGCTCCTGGCGATCAAATATCAGGAAGACGCGGGCGTGGACATCGTGTCAGATGGCGAGCAGCGACGCGACAATTTTTATTCGTTCATCACCGACCGGCTCGAAGGCGTTCGCCTGATGACGCTCGCGGAGCTACTCGATTACGTCGAGGACAAGGCTGCTTTCGAAAATCTGCTGAACGCGCTAGATGTACCGGCCTTCGCGATCAAGAACCCGGTGGTCGTCGGGAAAGTGCGTCGGCGCAAACCGCTGGTGCTGGACGATTTTCATTTTCTGCGCCAGCACACCACGAGAGCCACCAAAGTTACGCTCCCGGGGCCGTATTTGCTGGCTCGGTCGATGTGGCTAAAAGGGCTTTCGGAATCGGTATATCCGGACGCAGATGTTCTCGGCGACGACATCGTGGAGGTGCTGCGCGAGGAATTGCGCGAGATTTCCGTCGCCGGCGCGGACATGGTGCAATTCGACGAGCCGGTACTTTCGGAACTGTTGCTGGCGGGCCGCTCGGCCACTCGGACGTTCATGTGCGCCGCGCTGGCCGCGAGTTCCAGTCCCGAGGGCGAACTCGAACGCGCGGTCAAGCTGCTGAATCGCGCGGTGGAGGGAATTCGCGGGCCGATATTGGGAGTGCACGTCTGCCGCGGAAACTGGAGCCGCCAGGAAGGCGTGCTGCTCGCTGGACCGTATGACGGGCTAATTCCCTACCTAAATCGCATGAAGCTCGATCAATTCGTTCTGGAATACGCCACGTCGCGCGCGGGATCTCCCGCAGTTCTAGCGGGCCTCCATGGCCAAGCCCAGGTTGGATACGGCGCGGTGAACCCGCGAACTTCCGAAGTGGAAGATCCTGCCGCGATCGCTCGGCGCATTCGAGAACTGACCGAATTCGTTTCTGCCGAGCGGATTTATCTCAATCCCGATTGTGGCTTCGGGACGTTTGCCGAGCGGCCGGTAGCGGACGCACCCACGGCCTTTTCGAAGCTCGCTGCACTCGCCGCGGCGGCGCAAATCCTTCGGCGGAATTAATTCGCGAACCCTGCCGCCGGGGCACCCCGCGGATCAGGCGGGATGCTCCGGCGCAACGACGAGTTAGAACATGACTTGCGCCTGGATCCAGACGCGATTGGCCGCAAATCCCTTGCCGGAAAATGTGTTGCCGGTGAGATAGGAATAGGCGGTTTGAAGTTTGGCGTTATGCCCGTACAGGTAGTAGTTAAAGCCCACCGAATGCTCGACGATCCGGTGGTACGGAAAGTTCGGACCGGAATACCAGGTGTTCACATCCGAACCAGGCGTAAATCCCAAGTAATCGGGCGCGCCCCAGAGCACTCCGGAAACGCGGGCGTCGAGTTCCAGGTGGTGGGGGATTACGTAGTATCCAGCCTGCTCCGCATACCCCCAGGCGTTGAAATCCGGCTGGACGTCCGACAGCGTTCGCCGGTAGAAACCGGTGTTCTGCAGAGTGAACCATCCATCGCGGAAGCCGACGGTGGTGGTTGCACCCACGGTCCGGTCGCCCTCCGATTCGTTTGAGAAAGCGGAGGAAGCTGCGACCGGGTTATACGCTGCGGAACTCCAGATCGTGAGTTCGGGAGAATTGGCGCCGTTGGGGTCGGACTCTTGATAGCCGTAGGGCGCCAACACATCGTAGTGAACGTTGCCAATGAAGGCGACCTTCTTGTTAAAGTTCTCCTGACCGCTCGCGTCCAGCGCTGGAACAGAGTTGTCGATCATCAGCGCGTATCCGAGTTTGCCGGCTTGTCCCTGAGCCTCGAAGCCCACGGCGCGGGAAAGAGCAAACGCATATTCAGCGGCGGAGAAATCAGCGAAGAGATATTTTCCGGGATTGTCCAGGTTTTCGAGGGAATACGGCGTCCAAGATCGGCCCATCTGCACGGACAACTCCGGCAAAATCTCCTTCTCGGCAAACCAATCGATAAAGTTGGTTTGGTTCGTATTCCCTGAAGTGCTGCCCTGAAATTGCACGAAATACTGAATGCTCGGATCGAAGATCGTGCCCGAGAATGCAAGACGGCCCAGAAAAATATCGAAATCGTTGGTTTCAGTTGTAGGCGCGCCGAGCGCTTGAGCGTTGCCATTGGGATCAAACGCGGTGAAGCGCGGCTGGAATAATCCGTTTACCGTCATCGTGAACTTGTTGTTTTCCGACGCCAGGTGAAACCCGTTGTCGTAGCTCACGCTGATCTCGCGGTTGGTCTGCTGCGCTGCGGCTCCATTGGGCTTGGCGGCGACAGCAGCGGGGCTGAGAGTCGCGGGTGCCAGCGTGCCATTTGCAACATTTGCGCTTGCGGCTGATGCTTCCGCTGATGGCTCAGCATTGGCAGAGAGCGACGAAGCGCTGGCCGCCGAAACGTCCGTCTTTACTGGGATCAGCGCGCTCAGCCGCTTTTCGAGAGCTGCCGTCTTCTCGCGCTGCTCCTTCAACTCTTGGCCCTGTTGCTGAAGCTCAGCCGACTGCGCTTCGATTAAGCCGCGGAGCGACTCGAGTTCACTGGCGATGCGCGCTTCCTCCGGTGATGGGCTGGGTGCGGGCTTCGGCGCTGGGGCGGCTTCGGCATTTGAATGTGCCGCTGAACTTCCGTTGGCCGGCTCCGCCGGAGCCGGTGCGTTTGCTGCTGTTGCTGAAGCGTCGTATCCGGGGCCAGCGGCCATCACCGCGGTTCCGGCCAACAGCCCGAGAGCTAGAACACCAATTCCTAAGACTCGCATTCACTCCTCCTTGTTTTTTTGTTTCTTGGTCGTGACGGAAGTGCACGCACCGGTTTGGTCGGGCGCGTCATAGTGCGGTCCAGTGGATTGACTGACAGCGCGGAAAAGCATCACGCTGCCAGAGAGTCCAGCTGAACGCCAGTTAAAAATTATTTACAGTGGAAACGGCCGACGGTCGCCTATTGGAGGGAGGCTCAAGTAAAGCCCGAGTTGGCGCGAAAATGCCGCGTGCGGCGAAACATGATGGCGCATATTGACGCATACTCGCAAAGATGATTGCAAGTTTTTTCCGTTTGGCCTCGTCAAGAGCTTTTTGGGCAGTCAATTTTGAGGCGGGCCGGTTTCTGAGCGCGGAGCGCCTGGGCCGGGGGCGCCGGGCGGCTGAGTTCGCGGGCCATAGTGCGGTAGCGGGCGGCCAAGTTCGTATGCACCGAGATCGGGGGCGCGGCCGGTAAATTCGTCGTTGATAGTGGGCAGCAGTACGCCGGCATCGACGGCCGCCGAACCCGGACGCAGGCGGAAATCGAAGTCCTCAGGGTTGTAGAGGCGCTGCGGGTCGGACTTGTCCGGCATCGGCACTTTTTCAAAGACGTCATAATCGACGAGGACGCTGTTGCGCTCCTGTCCGGTAGCCTGTTGATATTCGCGCAAAGTTTGAAAATGGCGAGTGACCAGCTTGCCGGAATAATCGGCAGCGGCGCTGAACGGTGGCGAATCCCATTCGAAAGAATCGTCGACGCCGGGATTGGGGCGATAGCCGTTGTAGTCCGATGACGAGTAATTGGTAAAGGTGCGCAAATTGAAAATCGGATCGGCCCAGCCGTCGCCCAAAATTAGATTGTTCAGAAAATGCACGTTGGAAGCGGGACCGAAAAGGCGGCCCTCACCGACGAACGTGTTTTGATAAACGAGCACGCCCGCGGGCGTATCGATGAGCTTGAGCGGGCCGCCGGTGGTCGTGTTGTACATGACGTTCTGATAGAAATACAGCGGACCGCCGAAAGTGGGCTGGGCGCTGAGCGCACCTCCTGCGGAGTTGAAGCAGCGATTGCGAAAGACGCGAATGTTGTGCGCGCCGCCATCAGCTTCAATGCAGTTATCCGCATGTTGTAAATGTCGTTGTTGTAGAAGTCGATGGAGACAGGCACGCGACCGGGATTCTCGCTGGGCGTGCCGTCGGGGTCTCCGTAGGTGGCGATGTCGATGCCGTCGTGCCAGTTGGCGACATAGTTGTAGGCGACCACGTGGCCTTGGCCGTAAATCTTGATCGCGTATTCGGAAGTGATCAGCGCGGGATAACCCGGGAATTTCGCCCAAACGTCCGGCCGCCACCAACTTTGCAGTTTGTCGGGAATGTGGCGGCCGATGAAGACGTTATCTGCAATGTAAAAATCCTTGGAGCCGGACCAGTTGTCCTCGACGCCGCGGCCGATGTTGTAGAGCCGGCAATGCTTCAGAGTGAAGCCGCTGGAGCCGGCGATGTCTTTGATTCCCAGCAGAAACGCGACATTCGTGTTGCGGACGGTGATTCCTTCGAAATAATTGTAGTTCGCAGCCATCAGATTGAACAGCACCTGATTGCCATCGCCGTCGAAAATCACTTCGCCATCTCCCGCGCCTTTGATCACGATGGGCTTATCGGGTGTGCCGCTTGCGGTTAGGTAATAGGTGCCGTCGAACGGCGTGCCTAACGCCGGAATTTTGGGATCGAAACCGCCGTAATTGAACCGACTGTCTTTGTACACGCCGGCGTGCACGAGGATGATATCGCCAGGCTGCACGCGCGGAGGCATCACGTAGGAGTGATCGGATTCGTCGCTGCCCATGTAATAGGCCGCGAGCAAACCAGTAAACGCGGGCTGCTGCTTCGGTCCTTTGTAGCCGAAGGGATAGACGTTGTAGACGTGCCCTCCGGTGACGGGCTCGGGCTCCTTGCGCGTGCGGACCACGACGGTTCGCTTGGCGTGCCCCTTGACGCCATCCGGATCGGAGAGAACGAAGCGGCATTCATATTCGGTGTCGGGCTGTAGATTGAGAAGGCTCCCGGCAAACATGTTGGGAGCGGTGTAGTCGAAATAGTGGCGGGCGCCGCCGCGCGGAATGCCTGCGGTTACTTGCTCGCCATCGAGACGCAGCAGCGGCAGCCCCGTGCGCCATGCTTTATCGCCCTTTTTGCGGAAGGTGACGTCCACGCGCGCGTTGCGATTGGAATCGCCGGAGATCCGCCATTCGAAGCCGAGCGAAACGAGCGTCGGGCGCTCGAGGGTGAATGCGCCTGCGCTGGTTTGCTTCTGCGCGCGCGCCGCCATCGGGAACAGCAAAGCGGCAACGCCGAGCGCGATCACGGCGAGCCATTCGCCAACGCGAGATTTCCTGGCGTGAATTTTCGATCGGCCAGCCCTCGGCTGCTCGCTCTTTGCTGCGTGAAGCATGAACCGTTCCCCCTCGCACGATAAATCGATGCGGACGCCCGCATTGTACGCGGCTGTTACCCGCGACGGCGGAGGAATGTTCAATACGAATCGCGGAGCGCCTCTGTTCTGACGGTGGGATAGAGAGGAGACGCGAGGCGCGGCGTTCCATTCGAGATGCCGCGCCCCGAGGCGAGTTTTGCTACTTACCAGAGCTACTTACCTGGCACGAGCACGTTACGCGGATAGAGAAGCTTCACGTCACGCTGCTCAACGCGAACATCGAGCGGCAGCAAACGCCCGGGCTTCGCGCCGTCCGGGGGTTCGAAAGAGACTAGGTACTGATTCTGAAGGAGCGTGTCCAGTTGGTTGAGGAACGGCTTGAAGGACACGGGCGTCGACACTCCTTGGAAAAACGCATCTCCACCGCTTTGGCTGGTGATCTGTCCCAGGTTGCCCTGCGCGATCATGCCAAAGAAGCTGAGGCCCAGGCGCAGAGGCCCAATGTACATGCTGTGCACGATTACTCCGTATTTCTGTACGTTGGTGACGGCTGAATCGAAATACGGATCCTGAACGCCGGGTTCCAGCAGGTCTATGCCGCTGGTGAGCACTAAAACTTCGCGGCGAGAAGATTCCGGATTCCCAGGCCACTTCTTTGCCAGGTCGCTGATCGAGAGGTAGATGCTCGGCGAAGCGCCGGAGCGGCGACCCAGCGGCAGGTGCAATTTGCTGGCGACTTCCTGGTGGTCGGTGCTGAATTTAGCGGCTGTGGTGAAGCTGCCGTATTGAGCGTAGAACAAGCCGACTTGCGCATCGGCAGGCTGTTGCTCGATGAAATCCTTCAGATCGTTGAACTGCAGGCCGATGGCCCTTGGGCTGACGGCGTCATCGATCAGGATCGCCAACTGCAGCGGGCCGCGACCTGCCTTGGCGGACTCCCAACCGGTAATGTTGAGCTTGGTCTTTCTTGAATAGACGCTAACGTCGTCTTTGGTGATCGCCGGCGGCGCGGTGTAGTTGGGACCGAGCGCGGTGACGACCGTGGTGATGGAACCGCTGGAAGCGCTATTTTGCGCGCGAGCAAGCGCTGGAATCGCGAGCAGAAAGACTACGCAAAGAACGAGCACGTGGACGCGAGCGAACCGTTGTTTGAGCATGTAACTCCCCTCTTTACAGGAGATGCAGAGCACATGTGGGAAGATGCATTCGGGGCCGAAGTGGCACGGCGGAATCAGAAATAGCGCGGCGGGCCAGGCGCGATCTGATTTCGCTTTAGCGCGCTAAATGTTGGCGCGCAGCGACGAGAATGGTTCCCAACAGCGCCAGCATGAATCAGCTACTTCGCCGGCGGCTCGTAGAACTCCGTGAACATGCCGACATCGGGATCGCGGAAAAGCGCGACGCGGTAGCCTGTGGACATGGTGACGATGCCATCGGAAACCATTTGAATCCCGGCGCCCTTTAGGCGGGCGACGAAATCGTCGATATCGGACACTTCGAATCCCACCACGGCAACGCCGATGTCGGTGATATTGTACGGCTGCACTGGGCGGTTGCGATTTTCGTATTGCACCATCTCGAAGCGCATCAGCGCGTCGCGATCATTCGCCAGCGGCATCATGGTGTTGATGATGCGCATCACGTTGCCGTGCGCGCCGACGGCGGAATCGAGAAAATCGCCCGCGATCCAATTCCCCGCTGGTGGAACTCGCGCACCGAGCAACGCGCCGTAGTAGCCTTCCGCTTTGTCGAGATTCACGATCACGAGACCCACATGATTGAATCCCGGATCATTCGCCGGGCGCGCGGGACGCCCATCGGCAACGGGAACCGCGGGGCTCGCGCCGGCGATTTCGACATCCATGCCATCGGGATCGGTGATGTAGGCGATTGAGCCTTTCGTTTGTCCTGGTGCGGCGATTAATTTGCCGCCCCAGGTTTCGGACCAGAGCATGTGATTGGCCTGCAGCGTGGACCAGAGCGCGTCGGCATCGGGAACTGTGAGATCGAAGTGAGTCTGCGCGGGATACCACGGTTTGCCTCGTGCGGCGTCTCGCCGGGGAATGCCGCGGAATTCGCGAAGATACAAAGTGAAAGGAGTGTGCTCGCCGAGATTGCTGTTGATCTGCAACTTGGCCATGCGCGATTCGACGCCCTTGATTCCGTAAATTTGATTGAAAACTTTGTCGGCGTGCCACGCGGGATTCACGCCGGGAACTTCCGTAAAGCCGAGCAGCTTGTAGAATTTCACGGATGTGTCGATGTTGGAGACCATGCGATCAACGAACTCGATGCCAAGCACGTGGCCTTTGCTCGTGTTGATGAACGACGGCATCGCGGGAGCCGAGCGCTGCGCGCGCCCGGCAACCCCGGCTGCGAAAATCAGCGCGCAAGTGGCTGCGCCAATTGCCGCGCGGCTGTAAAAAGATGCACGAAGTCGTTTGGGCTGCTTCACGGAAAGGCCTCCTGTTAGCGTGCCGCGTTGTCGCGCCACCTGGCGCGCAAAACAGATTCCGCGCGCGATATCGCGATTGTCCGAATGCTGCGGAGATTGCTCGATTGCGTTCCCGATTCCACTCACACCATTGTCGCGAATGGATTTAACACGCTTCCGATTGGGTGTCCAGAATTTTGGGCGTAGAAAAGCTTCTGAAACGCGCGGAGCAAAGGCGCCTCCCCGAATCGAGGTTCGAAGGCGCAGCCTGCTGTGCGTATGGCGGGCTGTCCTGGAGGGAAAAGTCAGACCATGAAATTTACGGCGCTCGAGGGCGATTGTGAAGCTCCGCCGTCCGTAGCAGAGTCGAGCGAGTCGAAAGGGTTAGCGCTTTGAAGGCTTTGCTGCAGCTGCGAGAAAGCGCTCTGCGCGGCCGAGAGACTTCCCGATTGCAGGTCTTGCCCCAGCGTGCCGAATTCCTGAGCCAGCGAATCGGCGGAACTCGATTGGGATCCACCTCCCGAAAAGTGACGGTGATGATGAATGATTTGCGAAGTGCGCTCATGAACGCTTTGCTGGATTTTGGCAAAATCCTGGCGCGCCGCGGACAGATTGCCGGACTGCAGATCCTGGCCGAGCTGTTGAAATTCCGCCTGCGGTATGGAAGCGCCGCTTTGATTCGTGGCAGCGCTGCTTTGAGCTGATTGCGCGCCGAAAAGATTCAAAAGGCCGCCGGCCAAAATTCCAGTTAGGGACATCACTCACCTCCCGCTGTAAATCTTTGCTTCGCCGTTCGCTGCGCAGGAAACAATGCACACCTCGTGCCAGTGTCAGGGTGAGTCAAGGGGTAAGGCCGCATTGAGACTGTTCAACTTAGAGGCCCGCGCAGAGGTCCCATCGTCAAATTGAAATCAGCGCTGAAGGAACCGGACAAAACTATCCCGCTCGGTAGGATCGAGAACGCGGCAAAAATTGCCGCGAGCCACGCGCGGAGGGCCTAGTCCTGCGAGGTTGCGTTCAACGTCCCCTGCGCGACGCCTTCGATGGTTCCGTGGCGAACGGTTACGCGCAAATTCCATGCGCCTTGGCGCGGCAGATTCACGGTTCCTGCTTCAAGCAGTTTCACGCTGGAAGCTTCATCGGTAGCGAATATAAGTGTGGGCGGATCGTGCGTCGCGCTCGGCTGCGCGATCGCCAGGCTGACGGGCGCGTCGAGAATTGGTTCGCCGGTCTCGCGATCCTGCACCAACACGGAAACATCGCACGGACCGGCCGGCAAAGGATCGGGCGCGGTGAAGACGCTGATGCGATAGGGACCAGAAATTTGCTGCATGCGCATGACCTCGCCATCCATGTCGATCGAGCTGGGAGCGAGGTAGCCGTAGGCCAGCGCCACGAGAGGCAGAATCAAAGTGGCCGCAGAGAACGCGGCGCGGCGGAAGCGTGTTTCAGGCGCGCGAAACGAACGGCGCGCCGGAGCACGTTGATAGCGCTGCAGCGAGAGCAGGTTGGCGATAATGAAAAGCGCCGGAATCACGAACGCGAATCCGCCTATAAACCACATCACCACTCCGGCGAGAACCTGGTCGTTCAGCGCGGAGATCGATCCGAGGCGCGGAATCGTTAAATATGCCGAATACAATACGCGTCCGGAGAAAACCAGGAACGCGGAGATGACGCTGTTCACAAAGTCGGCGAATATCAGATATACGGGAACCGTCCAGCGCGGCCAGTGTGAGCGGCTCGGCCATGGCTGAATCACAGGCCACCAGAACAGCAGTGACGTGAACAGAAACGAGGCGTGCTCGAGTTCATGCCAACCGCCGGAGCGCAGCGCCAAATCGTACGGGCCGGGCAGGTGCCAGGCGGCCATCGAAATCGAAAACACGATCCAGCAGAACGCCGGATGAAACATCGTTTTGCCGAGGCGCACTACCGGCGGCCAGCGCAGAAACGGACCGACCACTTTGCGCGCGATCGGGCGCGGCAAACCTCGCAACAGGGGAATCATCGGATTGCCCAGTAGCACCAGCGGCGGCACGATCATCATGAGTATCATGTGCTGCGTCATGTGGTCGGTGAGCGAAAAAGCGTCGAACGCGTCGATGGGCGAGGCGAGCGCTAGTTGCAGCGCGGCGATGCCCCCGATGAACGACAGCATGCGCCACGCGGGAAAGCGGCTGGGAATCACGCCGCGAAGAATGAGCCACCCGCGCACGTACAAGAGCGCGGAGAGCAGATCGAGAGCCGTGACCCACGGAGGAAAAGACCACGATGCGAGAACCGCCTGTTGCGGAGACAGCATTATCTCTTTCTAGAATTGCGCGGAACGAAAGTCGAGCGACCCCTGCCAGCGTCGGCCGCACGCTCAAAACGATTTAGGTATGTGGCTGGTCCTCGTCCATCATTCCAGGCGATTCCAGGCCGGCGCGCACGGAAAACGGATATTGCCACGTGGGCACGCGCACCTGGCGCAAGACCACCATTCCTGCCACCAATCCAAATGCGACCTGCGACGCCAGAAACCAGAGCCAGTCTATATGCTGGTTGAGCACCGGATCCACGATGTTCAGGATGCTGTGCAGCAAGCCGGTCCACACCAGCGGCGCGAACAGCCCGCCAAGCAGAATCGGGCGGCGCGGCAACATGGGCAAAAGCGTGCCGTAAAGAAGTCCGACCAGGACACAGGTGGTGACATGAAGCGCAATAGCGACGAGCAACAAATCGAGGTGGAACGCCTCCATTTCCTTCGCGCCCACTTGGATGTGCGCGTACACGACCGCGCCGAGCAAGTTGATCGGATACCAAATGCTGCGATGGCTGACGATGCCGTAGAACATCGCCATCAGGGCCATTGCCACGCCGCCCGCGAGTCCGCCCTTGATACCGGCGGACACGGGATAAATTTCCAGCGGAAGTCGCGCGCGCGTGGGTCCTTGCGGAGCTTCCATGCGCGCCACTTTTCGCCGCGAGCTGGCGATCACGATTTCGCGGTGCACCACCGCCACGGGGCTGTGGCGTTCATGCGGTAGCACCTGACGGAACCAGCCGACGCACGCGGCAGCGGCCAGCAGCGCGCCGATGATGCTGACGACGCCGCTCGAAATCAGACCGCCCGCGATCAGCGTGACGCCTACGGCCAATAGCACTGGCCACGGCGTTGGCGACGGCAGATGCACGCGGTCCGGTGAGCCGCCAGGCGCGGTTTCGGAATGCGAGTTCATAGCGTCCTCATAACGCCAGGCGATTTCTCACGCGCAGCCATTCGGCGAATCTGCGAGTTCAGAATCATCGGCCCAATCCATAAACGATGGTGAAGACCACCACCCAGATGGCGTCGACGAAATGCCAATACATGGCCAGAACTTCGCAGCGCTCGTGGTGCTCCTGCTTCACCTTGCCGAAGAGCGCCAGAACCATCACCGTGCTGAGAGCGATCAGACCGACGGCCACGTGCGAAGCGTGCAGGCCAACCAGCGAATAGAATGTGGTGCCGAAAAGGTTGGTGCTGATGGTGAAATTTTCCTGGTAGATGAAGCGGTGCCATTCGCGCAGAGTGCTGATCAGGAAAGTGGCTCCGAGGGCCAACGTTATAAACCAGAACACGCGAAAGAGCAGCTGTTTGCCTTCGCGCAAAGCGCCGGTGGCCCAATGCATGGTGAAGCTGCTGGAAAGCAGGCAAATCGTGGTGATGACCGGAACTGTGAGGATTTGGCGAGGCGTGGGCCCATTGACGCTTTTCCCCATATAGACGAGGTACGCCGTGATGAAGATCAGGAAAATCGCCGATTCCGCGATAATCAAGCACCACATTCCCACGCGCCCGCGCGAGAGCGGCTGCGATTCCGCGGACTCAACGGTGACGTTTGCGGACGTTGCGCTCATCGGCACGCTCGGTTATGCATTCGCGCCGTCGCGTCTCGAATTACTTGCACGTTCTTGCCTCCCGAAATCATTCGTACTTCCAGTCCGGATCTTCCGGATGCTTCAGGTCCCAAAGCGGCCGGCGGCTGCGCACCGCCGGCACGGTGCTGAAATTATAGTCGGGCGGTGGCGAGGTGGTGGCCCATTCGAGCGTCCACGCATCCCACGGGTCGTTGCCCGCCACGGCGCCCTTAAAATACGAATGCACCATGTTGTAGACGAAGATCAAAATCGCGGCGACCTGAAAGATCACGCCGATCGAAACAATCATGTTCCAGGCGCCCCAACCGCGCCCAGCCTGATAAGTGTAGACGCGCCGCGGCATGCCGAGCAGCCCCGGGACATGCATGAAGTCGAAGGTAAGGTGGAACCCGATCACCATCAGCCAGAAGTGCCATTTACCCAGCGTTTCGCTCAGCATCCGTCCGGTCATTTTCGGGAACCAGTAGTAAAACGCCGCGAAGATAGCAAACAGAATGCCTCCGACGATGATGTAGTGAAAATGCGCGACCACGAAATAGGAGTTGTTCAGCTGCCAATCAAACGGCGCCGTGGCGAGCATGATGCCCGTCAAGCCGCCGATCAGAAATTGAAAGAGAAATGCGATGCAGAAAAGCATCGGAGTGGCGAAGCGGATTTTTCCGCCCCACATGGTGGCAAGCCAGTTGAAAATTTTGATGCCGGTGGGAACCGCGACAATCATCGTGGTGAGCACGAAGAACGCGTTGCCGTAGGACGGCATACCCACGGTGAACATGTGGTGCGCCCACACGCCCAGGCTGACGAAACCGATGCCAGCGGTCGCCGCAACCATCGCCGGATAGCCGAAAATTGCTTTGCGCGAGAATACCGGCAGAATTTCCGAAATGAACGCAAAGCTCGGAATGATCAGCACGTAGACTTCGGGATGCCCGAAGATCCAGAAGAAATGCATCCACATGATGGGCTGCCCGCCCGCGGCCGGGTCGAAGAAATGCGAACCGAGGAAGCGGTCGGCCATCAGCATGAGCTGCGCGGCAGTCAGCGGGCTGATGGTCACCAGCACGAGCCCGCCGGTCACCAGGTTCATCCAGGCGAATAGCGGCATTTTGCTGAGCGTCATGCCCGGGCAGCGCATGCACAAAATTGTGGCGACGAAATTCACCCCCGCGCCGATGCTGCCGACGCCGGCCACGAGTAGGGACAGAATCCAGAAATCCGTCCCGTGGCCAGGTGAAAACACTGGCGAAGTGAGCGGAGCGTAGGCGAACCAGCCCACCGAGGGTGCGCTGCCTCCCTGCAAGAGCGAGCCGCCGGAAAAAAAACTGGCGTAGAGAAGGATGCCGCCGAACGCCGTCATCCAAAAGCTAAAAGCGTTAAGCCGCGGGAACGCCATGTCTCGCGCGCCGATCATCAGCGGCACGAAATAGTTTCCGAAGCCGAAAAGGATGGGCATGGCGACAAAGAAAATGCCCGTGGTGCCATGCATCGTGAACAGGCGATTGAATGCAGCCGCCGTCAGGAAGTGCAACTCCGGGCGCGCCAACTGAATGCGCATCAGGATCGCCTCGCAGCCCATGATCACCAGAAAAATCAGCGCGTAGACGATATACATGAGGCCGATTTTCTTGTGATCCACGGTGCACAGCCAATCGAGCACCACGGAACGGGATTCTGCCCTCGGCAGGGGCAAAGTTATCGAATCGGTTGCCATCTTTTTCGACCTTTAGCTGCTTCTGTCCATCCAGCTATCCAGTTTCGTTTCTGCTCCGCGCGAAGAGGCGCTCATTACGCATTTACTTCAGCGTCTCCAGGTACGCGGTAATTTGCGTGAGCTGCTCGTCGGTCATATCAACCTTGGGCATCAGCGCGCCCTCTTTCACGGCCGGCGGATCTTGAATCCATCTGCGCAAATTTTCGGGAGTGTTCGGCAGCATGCCGGAGGCGATCGTGTCGCGGCTCATCAGATGCGTCAGATCGGGCCCCACTTTTCCAGCGGCGATGGTGCCGCGAATCGTGTGGCAGGCAAAGCAAGCTTTGACGACGAATAGCGTGCGGCCCAGCACCACCGACGGATCATTGACAGCGGGCTGTTCCTGCTCGTGAACCCACTTCTGAAAATCGTCGGGAGTTTGCACGTAGACGCGCAGAAGCATGTTTGCATGAGCCGTGCCGCAGAATTGCGCACACTGCCCAAGATAAATTCCGGGCTGGTGCGGATCGATCCACATCGTGTTCGGATGGTTGGGGATTAAGTCAGTTTTGCCGGCAAGGCGCGGAACCCAGAAACTGTGGTCCACGTCGGCGGAAAGCAGTTTCAGGAAAGTCGGGCGATCGTCTTGCGGGCTGCTTACCGGGACGTGCAGTTCGTTAGCGGTGGAAAAATTATATTGCGGATATTCGTACGCCCACCAGAATTGGTGGCCGACGGCGGTGACATGCACAGCGTCGGCGGGCGCTTTCGCGTCCTGCACGCGATGGATCACTTGCGCGGTGCTCAGAAAAAGCACTACCACGATTAGCACTGGGAGCACCGTCCAGGCCAGCTCCATCTGATTGCTGCCGTAGACTTGCGCCGGCTCGTGGCCGTCGTCACCTTTGCGTTCTCGGAATTTGATGACCGCATAGGCCAGCAAGCTGAAAACGACCACGAAGATCGCGCCGGTAATTTCCAGAACAAACGCCGAAATTCGAAAAATCGACCGGGCTGGCGTGGAGTCAGGCGCGAAGATATTGGTCGGGCTCAGCGGAGCGGAATTGGCAGCGGCGAAGCAAGCGGTCGCGGAACAAAGCATAAGCAGTCCCCCGCGCCATGCGCGACAAATCCAACCGCTCAGCGCAAATTTCCGCACCAACTCACCTCCGGAGACAGCTGCACGCAGCGGTTCGCTCCGGCGAACCTGACGCGAACCGTGTGCTGCAAAGTTCCCTACGCTAGTATGGGAAGGCGCTTGCGTCTGTGACGAGCGTCACTCTGCGTCGAACCGCTATTTTGACACGCTTTGCGAAAAATCCAGCACTCGACGTGCTGAATTTTTGCAGAGCATTTTCCGTCCGGATCAATTCTAGATGGCGCCTCTGCGGCGAAAGAGAGGAGCCCATCGCGAACGATATTATTGTCGTTCAGCGCCCGCAGAAATTATCAGCCGGATGCCGCGCGTAGTGGCTAGGCACATTCGCCAGCCGATGTTAAAATGCCAGACGTTGGGCCTGTAGCTCAGTTGGCTAGAGCGCACCCCTGATAAGGGTGAGGTCGGTAGTTCAACTCTACCCAGGCCCACCATTCCCCTGTTTTCGCCCATTCAAAGATCATGTCGAATGGCTTTCTGTAAGCGGGATAAACACTTACCGCGTCCACCGCGCAGTTGGATAGCACCATTCTCAGCAATTTGGCCTTTTCCTGCGGAGTCTGCGTGACGTATAGAACGTTCGCAATGCAAGCAAGTCATCGGGAGGAAGGTGTTCACCTCCTGTGGTTCCTTGGATTTTTGGGAGATGAGGCAAGTCGGTGCTGTCAGCGGTAGAGCGCATGGCTGACTGGATTTCTGAAGAAGGACGGGGGGTGACTTTGCGGAGTGCCCCTCTATTTATACTAATGGGCAAGAAGTCGGGAAAACCTGTCAAAGAAAAAATACGCGCACGAATGCAAAAATATCCTGGTTTCCTTTTCTCCCTTCCGACACGCGGACGAAACACCTGGCGCATTCAAAAAGAAATTTGGGCGGGAGCGACCCGGTGAGCACGTTTGGGCGGCAAAACCGCACAAACACCGGGGTCGCCTCCCGCCCAAATCGAGGTTTTCGTCCGCGGTCTTTTTTCAGAGCTAATCGCCGTAGTGGGAGCCTTGCGACGCGGCGTAGGTGAACGGCACGCCTATATTTAGGGGTGAACACTGCTTGTGTTCCTGTGTTCACCCTTGTCCAGCGCAGCGCCGAAGCTTCAAGGGCTCTTCGCGAAAAACGGCACACCGCAGACGGAGAGAGCGCTCTTGACGTTCCAGATCGCAACGCTCGTACCGCCGTTCACCATCGCGGCGGCCAGCCACCGACTATCAGCACTGAGCGCAACGGTACCGTTGCCGAGATCCTCTTTGTAACAATATTGCTTGCCCGTCGTGTCCCAGACGCCGAAGCGGCTGCTTGAATAGGTAAGAATTAATGTTCCGTCATCGCTGAATGCTGCGAAGTTCGTGTAGCCCTGCCCCACCTTTGCAACTTCCTCCCCAGAGCTAATGTGTACGAGCCGCGCGTTTTTAGGACCGCCCACAACTGCAAGGTCCCTCTCAGGAAAAGCCGCAATCTGAGTCACGTAGTCGGGACCATTGGGCACATCGCTGACCTTGGTCCAATCCTTCGTATTCCATTCAATTAGGTGCTTGGCGTTGCCGCCTACTACGAACGCGCCGTCACGCGAGAACTGCCCTTGCTGAGTGGCAGTGAGCGTAGCGACCAGCTCACCAGAAGAAACGCTGAACACCAAGTCGTTTTCACCGTTAGAGGAGACAAGCAACAAGTTTCCGGAAGGGTTGAATTCCAGCCGTTTTATCGTTCGTTGCACACCTGGGGTGGAGGTTGTGAGGGACCATGGAATCCTTCTAATCAGCTTGCCATTGGTTGCGTCGCATATTTCGATGCCGTTGCCATCCTTGGCGAGCATTCGCCCGTCCGGGCTTAAAGCAATCGTGCTGCCGCCTTCGAGCGTGCGAAGCTTCTTGCGGTTTTCGACGTCCCAAAGATCAACCCGGCCAGGTGTGCTTCCAACTGCCAATATTTTTCCGTCGCCACTGAACGCTAGGCTTCCCACCTGAATCAGAGACGAGCCACCATATATGGCAAAGGAACCCTTAGACCCTCCCTTGCCGTCGCTTTCCCCCGGGCCCAGCACGACTCCACCTTTCTGCGGTTTCAAGTCCTTGTCGCGGAGTATGAAGTCCGGTTCAGGAAACGATTTAGCAACTGACTGCGGTACAGTGGCCTTCTCCTGCCCTGCTCCAAGTGCGGGCAAAACAAGCAATACCAAGATACAGATCGCTCGATTCATGGAAATCGTAAGATATAGCAATCTTTATGAATTGGCTAGTCGGAGAGCGAACGCATTTCCCCCAAGAACGTACGCCCCAAGCGAAGATCGAGGGTTCTAAGGTCGTCAACTAGGGCCCACCAACCTTCGCCTGCCGCGCAAACGCGCGCGTCCCGAGATAATCTAGATGCCTCTTCGAATCGAACTCCCTGTGCCGCAACACGAGCCAGTCGTGTGCGTAGCACCGCAGCACATGGGGGATGGACGCAAATTGTCGGTTTGGACGCCGGTGATTGTCAGTTGGAAACATGGCGGGGAGGGCGCGGTTTTTCCTGGGGGAGGGCTATGCTATAAGTAATGAGCTGTCTCCAACGCTGAGGAAATTGTGCCCTTTATCAACTTTCCCGCACGGGAAATCAACTGCAAGCTTGTCTATTACGGTCCCGGCCTCGGCGGGAAAACGGCTAATTTGCAGTGGATCTACGAGCACACTGGTACGGCGCAAAAGGGCAAGATGGTCTCCCTGGCGACGGAAACGGACCGCACGCTTTTCTTCGATTTTCTTCCGCTAGACCTGGGCACCGTGCGCGGATTCAAAACGCGCTTCCACCTCTATACCGTTCCCGGACAGGTTTTCTACGAGGCTAGCCGGCGGCTGATCCTAAAGGGCGCGGATGGAGTGGTTTTCGTCGCCGATTCGCAGGAAGAGCGGCTGGATGCGAACATCGAAACGCTCGAAAACCTGCGCGAGCACCTGAAAGATCACAATCTCGACTTCAACACGATTCCCTACGTCCTGCAGTTGAATAAGCGCGACCTGCCTAATATCCTGCCAGTCGAGGAGCTTCAGAAGCAGTTGTCCGTGAAGGGCGAACCCGCGCTCGAAGCGGTCGCCGTTAGCGGACAAGGTGTGTTTGACACGCTGAAGGAACTCGCCAAGCTGGTGCTCGCCGAGCTGAAGAAGAACGCCTGAAGCTGTCCTCTAGAAAGGTCGAAACTGCATTTCGATGATTTCTTGCACCGCCGCTGGCTTACCATTCAGATTCACAGCAGGTTTCAGCTTCCAACGCTGCGCGGCCTGGACTGCCGTCATAGTGAGTCCGTCCGGCAATCCTTTCTTAACGTGAATGTCGTAGACGCGGCCATCTACCCCGATCACAACCAGCAACTCCACCATTCCCTGCGTTCCGTGCTTCATTGCTAGACCGGTGTAATCGGCTCTGGGACACGAGAGGCACCGCGGAAGCGAATACCCTCCCTTCGCGCCTGGGTCCGGGTAGTTAATCAGACCGGTTCCCGAGTCCGCCAAGACGGGGTTTGCCGCCAAGGCCTTCCGGATATTTTCACTGGGGGGCCAGGCTACGCGCAGCCCTTTCATCACCTTTCCGTCCGTACGGAAGCAAGCCAGCTCCAGTATCAGGCTGCCACCGTGGGTTTGCAGTCGGCCGTTCACGAAGGCTCCCACTTTCAAATCTTCAGCTAATATGACGGCGAGCTGCGGATCGGTCGAAAGCTGAAGCGAAAAACGCTCGCGGTCGAGCGCTTCACGAATCCGCGCGCGGTCTTCAACGTGAATGCTTCCGCCGGCCCTCGCAAGGGCAGCGCTGAATTCCTCAGCTAGATTCTGCCCCAGCATGGTGATCCCGTCGCCGGGACCGGAGAAATCAAACACGACCGCCGAGTCGATTTTCTTGCGAGCCAGCGCGGCTGCCACTTCGTCCGCGGCTACCTGAAGCGGGACCGATTGTGCGGAGGTCTGGCGAGCCGATGCCGCAGGAAGTACGCTGGACAGAAGAAGAAAAACCGAGACTCGGCCGAAGTATGAGGTCACGTCAAAAAAAATACGGGAGGCAAAAGCCCTAGAGCTTCCACCTCCCGGGGTGGGTGGGGTTTGTTGCCAGACACCCAGTAGGAATTTTGGTGTTCCGCGCCTGGGCATCTCAGCAAACCGGCTTTCGGCCGGTGCCACGTGTGCATTCCACTTAACACCTTCTGAAGAAGGGTGTCAACTTTTATCGTGGGACATTGTAGGTATCAGCGTTAGTCCCCAGGGGACTCACTTTTGGCTCCAACGGGAAGTATTAGATCCGAGCGCCGGTCGAGAACCTCGCGCACGCGCTGGGCAAGTTCACGCGGCGAATACGGCTTCTGCAGAATGGGCACTCCCGTTTCGCGCGCTTGGTCGAGCTGTGCGATATCGGGGCTATATCCGGTGGCAAGAATTACCGGCAGTTCCGGATTTTCACTGCGGATGTGGGCTGATACCTCGGGACCGCTTAGCTTCGGAAGCATCACATCGATCAGCGCCAGCTGGATACGTTCGCGATTGGCGCCATATTCGCGGACGGCCTCTTCTCCATCAACAGCAAGAATCACTTGATAACCGAGGCCGGTGAGAGTCTCCTGGGCCACTTGCCGTAGTCCGTCGTGGTCTTCGGCTACAAGTATGGTTTCAGATCCGCGCTGCAGCGGACGCGAATCGGGCGCGCGTTTCGCCTCGACCGCTTCGGCGCACACGGGAAAGTATGCGCGAAACGTGCTGCCGGCGCCGCGCTCGCTGCGGACCTGCATGAAACCGCCGTGCTGGGTCACGATTCCGTACACGGTGGCGAGGCCGAGACCCGTGCCTTTGCCGAACTCTTTCGTGGTGAAAAACGGTTCGAAAATGCGGTCGAGCGTGGCGCTGTCCATTCCGGTGCCTGTATCGGTAACGGAGAGCATCGCATAATCGCCAGGATCCGCCTGCGATTGACGCGCGCAGAAATTGCGATCGAGCGAGACGTTAGAAGTCTCGACCACCAGCGACCCGCCATTGGGCATCGCATCGCGCGCGTTGATGCACAGGTTCATCAACACCTGCTCGATTTGGACGGGGTCGGCGCGAACCACAGCCAGGTCCGGAGCGAGAGTAGCTTTGATTTCAATATTGCTGCCGATCACGTTTTCTAAAAGGCTCAAGGTCTCTACGATCACGTGATTCAAGTCGATCGTTCGTGGTTCCAGGATCTGCCGCCGCGCGAAGGCCAGCAACTGTTTGGTGAGCGCGGCAGCGCGGTCCGCCTGTTGGCGCACTTTTTCAAAATGGCGCCGGACGCGCGAGCCGGGATCGGTTTCCTCGAAGCCCAAATCGGCCCAGCCGATAATCGCGCCGATCATATTGTTGAAGTCGTGCGCGATGCCGCCCGCAAGTTGCCCGATGGCCTCGAATTTCTGCGCTTGAATCAGCTGCTTTTCCAGCTGCAGACGTTCCGTAACGTCTTCCACGATCACTTCGACGCACGGATCGGTCTGACTCGGATCTTTTACCTGCCGGCCATTCAAACGAACGGATATGACCTTTCCGTCTTTGCGGCGCCATTCCACGATCGCGTCTACTCGACTTTCCCGGTCGTATTCGGCATGCACGCGGTCGCGCACGGACGTATCGGCGTAAAGCGCATGTGAATTGTGGACCGCCAAGAGGTCCTCCTCGGAATCGTACCCGAGCATGCTGACCAGAGCCGGGTTCACGAAGAGCAAGTCGCCCTCAGCAGTGACCCAGTAGATCCCGTACGTGGCGTTGTTGACCAGGCCGCGGTAGCGCGCTTCGCTTTCGCGTAGCGCCCAAAGCGCTTGAGCCTCGGCCGCGCGAAGGGCTATTTCCTCCTGCGCGCGCCGAATCGCAGCAGGCAATCGAGCAAGATTTTGTTTGAGAATGTAGTCGGTGACCCCAAGCTTCAGGCACTCGACGGCCACGTCATCACCCAGCGTTCCGGTGAGCAAAATGACCGGAAGCTCCGGCGCGATTTCACGCGCGCAGGCCAGCGCGTCCATTCGAGTCCAGCCCTTCATGCGGTAATCGGAAATGACCAGATCAAAATGCGTTTCCCGAAGCTTCTCGACAAACTCCTCTCGCGTCGAGGCTGTTTGCGGGTTGACGCAAATGCCTGACTTCTTCAACTCTCGAAGGCAAAGCTCCAGATCGTTCGCATTATCGTCCGCAATCAGCAGGCGCAACGGCGCCGACGAGGATGACCCATTATCTTTTTTGGCCAATGTGGGCATCGGGACGCCGAGATCCTAGGCACGGCAAAAGGCGGCGGCCGGCGGTTTGCTATTCGTCAGCAGCCAGTACATGCCCAGTTGCTTCACCACGTCCTGGAATTCAGCAAAGTTCACCGGTTTCTGGATGTAGCTGTTGACGCCTAACCGATAGCTGCTCACCAGATCGCCCTCTTCCTTGGAGGAGGTGAGAATCACGACGGGAATCGGCCGCGTACGCGCATCGGCTTTTATCTCGTGCAACACTTCGAGACCGTCGACCTTGGGCAGCTTCAAATCGAGCAAGATCAAATCAGGCATGGCCGTGCGAGCCGCATAAGCGCCGCGGCAAAACAGAAAGTCGAGAGCTTCTTCCCCGTCACGCGCCAAGTGAATGTGGTTTGCGAGATTGTTTTTTCGCAATGCCCGCAAAGTCAATTCCGAGTCGGCGGAATTATCTTCCACCAAAAGAATTTCGCTGTGTCTGGTCTCAGCCAATTCTCACCTCTTTGTTGCCGCTGGGCGTGTTGTGAATCTGCGAAGGCTGGAGCGTGAAAAAAAATGTCGCTCCTCGGTCGAGAGTAGCTTCGGCGCGAATCTCGCCGCCGTGCCGGCGAATGATGCGCTGCACGGTGGCCAAGCCGATGCCCGTCCCTTCAAACTCCTCCTGACGATGGAGGCGTTGAAATACTCCAAAGAGCTTATCGGCATACTTGCGGTCGAACCCCACTCCATTGTCACGAACGAAGAAAACCGGCGACTCGGGCGGACCGTTCGTACCTACTTCAATTACGGCGGGTTGACGGGTTCGTGTAAATTTTGCCGCGTTCGCCAAAAGATTAAAGAAAACTAATTTTAATAGCCCCGGATCACCTTCAGTTTCTGGCAATGGCTCGATTCGCCACTCTATCTCCCGCCCATCCGTGCTTAACTCCTCGATTACCTGCCGGACGATCTCATCCAGATCGGCACGCTGCCGAACGATTTCCTTTCGCCCGATTCGAGCGAGATTCAGGAGGTCGTCCACAAGCTGGCCCATGTGGGTGACGGCGGTAAGAATGCGATCGAGCTGATGACTACCTTCGCCGAATAATTCGTTGGCGTGGTCCTCTTGCAGGATGCGGGCGAAGCCATCAATGTGCCGCAGCGGCGCGCGGAGGTCGTGCGACACCGAATAGCTGAACGCTTCCAGCTCCGCGTTGACGGCGCTGATTTCCACCACCTTTTGTTTTAGCTCCACGTTCAGTTGCTTAATGCTTTCGTCCGCGCGCCTCCGATCGGTCACGTCGCGGATCGCGCTGGATATTAGAACTCCGTCGGGCGTGTCGAGAGGACTAAGGCTGATTTCGATGGGAAATTCAGCCCCGTCTTTTCGCAGCCCGTAAAGTTCCAGGTCGGCGCCCATCGCGCGGGTCCGCGGAGATTGCGAATATCCCGCACGATGTTTCAGGTGCGATTCGTGGAAACGCTGTGGCATCAACTTCTCGACCGGCTGGCCCGTGAGCTCTTCCCGGGAGTAACCAAATAGCTTTTCCGCCTGCGCGTTGACCAGTTGTATGCAGCCGGTGCGATCAACGATGACCATGGCGTCCGGCGCGGATTCCAGGAGATCGCGGAACCTCTTTTCTTCGTGAACGCGTCGAGTGATGTCGCGATTGCTTTCCAGAATGGCTTCGGGATTCCCGGCTGCGTTGCGGCGCAGAGCCCACCGGCTGGATACGATGATTTCGGTTCCATCGCGATGGCGGTGCAGAAGCTCGCCTTCCCAGTACCCCTTCGCGAAAACGTGGCCCTCGATCTTCGCTAAGGGCTGCGGGAAAACCGTCTGGAGGAGTTCGTTAACCGTTCGGCCGCGTACTTCCTCCGTCTGCCAACCGTACAGACGCTCGGCAGCTCGATTCCAATATGTGATGGTGCGATCCATCCCGCGAACGAACATGGCGTCATGCGTCAAATCGAGAAGCTCGGCTTGCTCGCGATAGCCTGCCTCACGGATGCGCAGATCAAGTTCGACTTCTCGCCTTTCCTTTACTTCGTCTTCCAGGCGCGCCGTAGCTTGTACCCAATCTGTGATGCTGGGCAGCCGCAAAGCTTTCGGCAGATACACAATCAACAAAATCGCCGTGGGAATCGACGCAGCCGCAGTGATGGCTTTGATCACTCCATCGATCCAGTAATTCGCATGCCAGATATTCCACACTTCCATCAAGTGCGTCGATCCGCAGGACACGATGAACACTGCGAAAAGTATGAAAATCCAACCGAACGGAACATCGCGCCGCTTCCGAACGAACCAAAACAGCACGACGGGGATGGTGTAATACGAGAGCGCGATCAGCGAGTCCGAAATTACGTGCAGCCAAACCAGGCCCGGATTCCAGAAATAACAGAAGCCATGAGGCATGTCCTACCTCCGCGAGCGGCTTTACCGCTGGCTTCCCAAGCACAACTAAATGCCGCAGAAGGAGAGGACTTCGCGCAGGATCCAGTGTTTGACAAATGTCAAACGCACAGAGGAGAACTTCGGGAAGGGGGGAGCCTTATTCTGAGCCGACTAGCCCGATTGTCAAGCGCGGCCATCTGATCCGTTACGGATCAGATCATTGTCGCGCAAAAGCGGAAAATCCTTAACTGCGGCGATCGCGCGGTATGTAGCTGCGCAAATCGTGCCCCAGGTAAACCTGGCGGGGACGCGAAATCTTCTGCTCGGGATCGAGCAGCATCTCTTCCCACTGCGCCACCCAGCCCGAGGTTCGCGGAATGGCGAACAACACCGGGAACATGGTCATCGGGAAACCCATGGCCTGGTAGATTAAGCCGGTATAAAAGTCGACATTGGGATAGAGCCGGCGGCTGACAAAGTAATCGTCTTCCAGCGCGATGCGCTCGCATTCCAGAGCGATATCGATCAGGGGGTTGCGCCCCAGCACGTCGAACACTTCGTAGGCAATGCGTTTCACGATGCGAGCCCGCGGATCGTAGTTCTTATAGACACGATGGCCGAAACCCATCAGTAATTTTTCGCCGGCCTTTACGCGCTTGATATACGCGCCGACGTTGTTCACCGAACCGATCTCCACCAGCATGCGCAGCACTTGCTCGTTCGCGCCGCCATGCAGCGGGCCGTACAAAGCGGCAGTGGCCGCGGCGGTCGCCGAGTACGGATCCACGTGCGAACTGCCCACCCCGCGCATCGCGGTAGACGAACAGTTCTGCTCGTGATCGGCGTGCAGAATGAACAGAATATCCAGCGCCCGCTCCAGAGTCGGATTCGGACGATATTGCAATTCCGTGGTGCGGAACAGCATGTTCAGGAAATTGCCGCAGTAGCTCAGGTCGTTATCGGGATAGATGAACGGCATGCCCAAACTATGCCGATAGGCGAAAGCCGCTAGCGTCGGCATTTTGCCCAGCAGACGGTACATCTGCTTGCGGCGTGAATCAGGATTGAAGATGTCTTTCGCGTCGGGATAGAAAGTGGAGAGCGCGGCGACCGTCGAAATCAGCATGCCCATCGGGTGGGCGTCATAATGAAAACCGTCCAGGAATTTCTTGATGCTCTCGTGAATGAAGGTGTGGTGTGTGATGTGGTAAGTCCATTCCTTCAGTTGCGCCTCATTCGGAAGCTCGCCGTGAAGAATCAGGTAAGCCGTCTCCAGGTACGTGCTCTTTTCCGCCAGCTCTTCAATGGAATAACCGCGATAGCGAAGGATGCCTTTGTCACCGTCGATAAAAGTGATTTTGCTGATGCAGGATGCGGTGTTGGTGAAGGCCGGATCGTAGCTCATCATGCCGAAATCGGCGTCATTGATCTTGATCTGGCGCAGGTCGATCGCCCGGATGGTGTCGTTCTTAATGGGGACCTCGAATTGCCGCCCGTTGCGATTATCGACAATCGTCAGAGTGTCTCGGTGGGCCGCCGCGGGCGCACCGCTATTGGCAATTGATCCCGATTTCGTGGAGCTCATGATCCGAACCTTTCCGGAAGATGCGATGAGGCAATCGCACTCAACGTACGGTAACCACTTTACACCAAAATAAGTTTGACACGAATGACTTTACCACCAAAATTCCGTGTGCGAAGCAGCCATTTCGCCATACGGACGCGTATGGAAGGGACCATCGGACCTATCCGCGGAATACACGCTTCGTCGCGAGAGGTTTGGCATCCGTTCCCTCTACGACCGGCTCGGCGGCAGCGGACGGCGGCGCAGCACCAAGTTCCGAACAGTTGCGCCCTCGGTTCTTGGCGCGATATAGGGCTTCGTCAGCGATCCGCAGCAAGTCGTCGGGCTTGAATGCGTGTTCGCCTTCGCTTATTGCGACGCCGCAGCTCGCAGTGACGCGCACCGGACCCGCTTCCGTCGGGATTGCCGGATCTTCGATTGCCTGACGTACGCGCTCGGCCAAGGCTAGCGTTCCGGGGCCGTCTGAAGACGGCGCAATCACCAGAAACTCTTCCCCTCCGTAGCGGCCGACGGTGTCGTAATTGCGCACCGAAGCCAAAAGCCGGCGAGCCGCGACGCGCAACACCTCATCTCCGCAGAGGTGCCCGTACGTGTCATTGACGTTTTTAAAGTGATCGAGGTCAAGAATAATAAGCCCGAACGAGCCGCCCTCGCGCAATTGGCGGGAGTATTCGCGGTTGGCGGCTTCCAGGACCGCCGCGCGGTTCGCAAGGCCGGTGAGGACGTCATGCGAAGCACGAAATCGGAGTTCTTCGCGCGCCCGGATCAAATTTCGCTGCAAATCGAGGATCCGCTCCCCCACGTTTAACCTGGCTCGCAGTTCCTGGGAATCGAAGGGCTTCGTCAGATAGTCGTCCGCGCCCGATTCGAGTCCGCGGAGAAGGTCGTCCTTCTGCCCCCGCGCAGTCAGCAACAAAACGTAGGTGTACGGCCGGTCGGCGATCTGCCGCACCAAGCGGCAAACTTCCGGGCCTTCCAGTCCAGGCATCATCCAGTCAAGCACGGCCAGCTGAGGAGCGTCCGGCCGCTGAAGCTTGGCAGCCGCCTCGGAACCGTCCACGGCGAGATCCACTTGGTATCCCCATTTCATCAGAAACGCCTGCAAAATCCGCCGGGAGATGGGATCATCCTCGGCGAGGAGAATCCGATTGGGAGGAGTAGTTGTCTCGCTCATTGGCGTAGCGCCTTCCAGTGCGCATTCACGGCCCCGATCACTGGATCGCTTTCCGGGTCAGGGATTCCAGTTCGGGTAAGACCAGATCGATCTCCGCCTGCAACGAATCAATCAGCTCTCCGGCATTTTGCAATGCTGCCGATCTTGCCCGCATTTCCAGCACCAAGGAAGCCTGGGACACACGATTCGCGCCGAGGCTCGCGGACGACCCTTTCAATGTGTGCGCCAGACGGTCCAGCAGATGCGCGTCGCCGTTTCCAAGTGCCTGGCGTATCTCTTTCATCGCCGCGGGGCACTCCTCGACGAACAGGCGCACGAGTTCCGCAAAAAGGTCCCGGTCGCCTTCCATGCGATCGAGCGCGGTCGCAACGTCCAGGCGTTCGGGAACCATTGGGCCTGATGGCTCCGCTTGTTCCTGCGCGATGGCGGTGGGCTGGCGATCCTGCTCCACTGCACGTCAAATCGCGGCGAAAAGGTCGCCAGTGCGAATTGGTTTCGTCACGTAATCGTCCGCGCCGGCCTCGAGAGACCGCTCGCGGTCGCCCTGCATGGCATGTGCCGTGAGCGCCACGATAGGAAGGTGCCCGCCGGAGCGCCGCTCCTTGGCGCGAATGGCGCGGATCGCTTCAAAGCCGTCCATCACCGGCATCTGCAAGTCCATAAGGACAATACCGGCCCGCTCGCGGTCAAGAACAGCCAATGTTTCGCGGCCGTTTTCCGCGGAATAAACCGTGTGGCCATGCTTTTCGAGCAACGCGATAGCAAGTTTGCGGTTCACGGCATTGTCTTCGGCAAGCACGATTTTCAAGCTGCGAACTGATTGCGGCAGGGATTGCTGCTTTTCGGCATCGGGCGCGGAAGCCCTCGTTCCGGTGATCGCGGCGGACATTGCATCCAGCAATTCGGCGGGCTGCACCGGCTTGGTCAGGTGCGCGGCGATTGCCAGCTCACGTGCGTGCGGGGCTTCATCCAGCTGGACGCCGGAGCTCAGCAAGATGATCGGAACATCGCGACAGTCAGGCCGCTGCCGTAGTTTTGAAATCAGCTCCAGACCGTGCATTTTCGGCATTTGCATGTCGGTGATAACCAACTGGAACACGTGGTTCCCTTGGCGCGCCGATTCGATCGCTTCCAAAGCGGATTCACCTGAGGCCACGGCGATCGGTCGCATGCCCCACCGGGAGAGTATTTCCACCAGAGCGGCGCGATTCGTTTGGTTGTCGTCGACCACGAGCACGGAGACAGCACTGAGGGCCTCACGGCGAGCTTCGGGAAAAACCGCGCCACTCGTGTCGGCAAGTCCAAAGCGAACGGAGAAATGGAAGGTGCTGCCTGATCCCGGCTCGCTTTCGACCCAGATTCTTCCGCCCATCAGGTCACCAGGCGCGTGGTGATCGCCAACCCGAGCCCCGTGCCGCCGTATTTCCGCGACGCCGAGCTGTCGGCCTGCGTGAACGCCTCGAAAACCATGGCCTGCTTTTCCTTGGGAATTCCGATCCCTGTGTCACGCACGCGAAAATGCAAAGCGATACCAGCGTTGTCTTCGGATTCCTTTTCCACGTCGACGACAATTTCACCCTGCGCCGTGAACTTCACCGCGTTGCCAACCAGATTCACAAGCACTTGTCGCAGCCGGTTGGCGTCTCCCTTCAATCGTTCTGGAATTCCGGGACCGACTCGCCAGGCAAGCTCCAGCCCCTTCTGGTGGGCACGCATGGCCAGCACCTTGACGATTTCCGCCAGGCTTTGCTGGAAAGGAAAATCGATATGTTCGAGTTCGAGTTTGCCCGCTTCAATTTTCGAAAAGTCCAGAATGTCGTTGACGAGCGTCAGCAATGAGTCCGCCGAAGACTTCACCATTCCGAGGTATTCCCGCTGCTCGCTGCTCAGTGCGGTGTCTAATGCCAGTTCGGTCATGCCGATAATGCCGTTCATCGGCGTACGAATCTCGTGGCTCATATTCGCTAGAAACTCGCTTTTCGCGCGATTGGCAGCTTCGGCTGCCTCTTTGGCCCGCACCAAGGCTTCCTCGGCGCGCTTCCGCTCGGTAATGTCCTGATACAGCACGACGGCCCCGGCAACTTGGCCTCCATTCACCAGGGGCACCGAGTAGGCTTCGACGTCCACCAGCGTGCCGTCGCTCCGTTTGCGCACAGTCACCACATGAGTGATCTGTCCGCGGATCAGTCTTTGGCGGTTCGCATGTACCTCACCATCCAGCTGAGGCACCGAAAGCAAGCGGAACAGAGGCAAACCACAGATATCTCTCTGGCGGTATCGGAAGAGCTTTTCAAACGCGGGATTGCACATCTGCACGGCGTCGTTGTCATCGATCGCCACAATGCCCACCGGAGTGTTCTTAATCAGCGAATCCAGAAACGTGGTTCTTTCCTCAAGCGCTTTCTCCGCCTGCCGCCGTTCACTCACCTGTTTCTGCAGTTCGCGGGTACGCTCCTCCACGCGGATTTCCAGGTCGTCGTGTGCTCGCTGCAGCGCGGTTTCGCGTGTCTCGATCTGTTCCAGCATTTCGTTGAAGCGATCGACAAGCGAGCCCACTTCGTCATTGCTCCTTTTCGTGGCGCGGATCGAAAAATCTCTTTGTATGGAACGCGCGAACGCTACGCGCGCGAGTTCAAGGATCGGCTCGGAGATTGTGCGCTGCAGCTTGGAAGCCAGCAAATATGCGGTCACGAACGAAACGCAAATCACCACTACCACGATCTCCCCAAAGTTCCGGGTTCGCGCGTACAGTGGTTCCAAATCGGATTTGATATAGATGGTCCCGATCCGCTGGCCATTCAGCTGGACGGGCTCAAATACCTCCATGTTCCGAAGCGTTGAGTGCACTCCATCAGTCCCGCGAACAGGCAGCACCTGATATTGCGTCGACCGCCCCGAGCGCACATACGTCGCGAATAGCGATCCACCGGAGTTAAACACCCCGGCGCTCACCACCTGTGGTTGCGCTTTTAGCGAACTCAGCACCTCCCGCACCGCCCGGGAATCGCCAAACGAGAGTCCCGCGGTGGTGTTAGGGGCCATGGTTTGAGCGGTTTGCACTAAGTCGTCGGATAGTTCGTCGCGAAAGGTCACGATGTCGTAGGCGGCCAGCAGCGCGCACGCGATCAAGATCGACGCACCGCAGGTGAGCAGGACGATACGTGTGAGTTTCTGGCGAATCGATGTGACGCCGTTCACGTGCTGGAGCCTTCTCGGCCGCTCTCGGCGTCGCCGTCGTGGACAATCGTCGCAAGCGACAGCAGTTTCGAGCTGACGCGCAGACCCGCTCGTTCCGCCGCTGCGGGATTGATTGAAAACCGGATGTGTTGGTCTTGCATTTGAAACTGAATGGCGCCGCCCGCAGCCGCGAACCCCGGCGCTTCCCCCACCAACAGTACGTTCGCGCCCTGAACGCTTTGCAGAATCGCTTGCAAACTCGACTTCTCCGAGGAGCTGATGAACGCCATTTGGCAGTGCCGCAGCTGCGACGGATCCTGCACGCGCAGCACGGTTACGGCACGGCTGTCCATCGTCTGGCCTCGTAACGTGTCATCGATGGCGTGCCCAAAAGGGTCTCGACCCAGAATACAAATTGAGAACGGTGCATTCGGCCCCGCGAAGCTGTCGGAGGGCCAATCGACGAATTTCGCAAAGTTAAAAAGGAATGCCGCTTTCAGCTGATATTCGCTCGGCCCGTTCCGCTGCCCTTGAACGCGCGCTCCGCACGACGAAACGGCGACCAGCGCGATGACAAGTGCTCTCCGGCAGACGACCGCAAGCCACTCCGCGGACGGCGCACCCCGGCGCGATCGGCTGTTCGGACTGTGTGTCGAGCTTTTGAACGGTGGCAACGCCTCTCCGCCCTTCAAAACCGCGCCGTAAATTTCACAAAGGCGCATCGCTTTATCAGCGTGGTGCGCTCTGTGTCGGTCTCGTCGACGAACTCTTCGTGGTGGTCCTGTGCCAGATTCTGCCCCACGAAACTCAGCGTCGTGGTTTCGCCGAAATTCCAGGAAACCTGCGTATCGACGCGTGTGTAGGACGGCTCCGCCGGGTCAGCGAGCCGATCCACGAAGTAGGATGAAACGTCCCAGGAAAAGCCCCGCCACACGCGCACATGCGATCGCAGCTGCGCTGAATGCAACGGGCTGGCTCCCTGCGCGCCGGCAACGGACGTAGTGTCCTGGCTGCCTGGAGCTAAATGCATGTGAATCTGTTCGAACGCATATCCCGGAGTCAGCGTCCACCAACTCGCCGGGCGCCAATCTGCCCACATCTCCAGTCCGTCGCTTTCACCATGCATCAGATTTTCGTATGTGCTGGGAATTACCAGATGCGGCGGTGCCGGAGTGTTTTCGAGGAATGGCGCCGCGGGTTCTTCTGTCTCTTGATGATCGTAGAGGTTGTAATAGGAGGACAGATCCAATGCCAGCGTCTTTGCGATCTCCGCCCGGTATCCCGCCTCGAATGCCGTGAGCCCTTCATCCTTCACATTCGGGTTACCGATGAAGGCAATCAGATCGGGCACTCCGCCCGCGCCCGGAACCGAGGCGACATTCGCTCGCAGGTTCGCATCAACCCCTGACGGCGTTCGCACCGCTCGTGATACCGAGGCCCACATCATCTGGCCAGTAGTCATGGTCCATGCCACGCGGGCGCTCGGCATAAGATCGAGTCCAGAATAGTAGTTGTGTTCGAGGCGTGCGCCCGCAGTGAACAACACTCGGTTCGGCACGATCGCTATTTGATCTTCCACGAAGCCGCTGTACAGAGCGGTATTCAAGTCCGCCGGCACGAAAGAGACGTAAAAGCTTCCGTCGGATTTCGACATCGACAACCGGTATTCCCCGCCCCACAGAACGCTCTGTCGCCCGCCCAAAAGGAAGTGGTGCTGAAAATTTACGTCGAGCGTGCCCCGATGATCGTGAAGCAGATCATTCCGTTTATAACGATCGAACGAAACTTCCAGGCTCGAATCCGAACGGGTGGAGTATTGGTGGCTCCAGACACCCTGGAGAAACCCTCCGCTCAGATTGAAAATGTCCTCTGCGTCGATGGGACCCGGAGAAGTTACAGACGGTAAGTCCGTGGTCGGCGAACCTTCGCTCCCAGTGTAAATGTCACCTTCGAAAGTCAGCTTGTCGCGCGCAGTTAACGTACTGTCGGACCGGAAGCCTCCGCGCAACATGTGCCACCCATCTCCGCCGTCCCCGCCACTGAAATCCGGCAGGTGCCCGTCATTGAAATATTTGGAATAAACGCGATAATCCGTCGATTTTCCGGCGCGGCCCCCGTACTGCACGGTGCCAAATCCTTGCTCATCAGTTCCTCCGCCAACCGCGACCATGGCGCCGCGAGTTTCAGACGCTTTTTTGGTGACAATGTTGATGACTCCATTGACTGCGTTGCCGCCCCAGACCGATCCTCCCGGCCCGCGAATCACTTCGATGCGCTCGATGTCTTCCAGCGGAAGATCCAGCTGATCCCAAAAGACTCCGCCAAAGCTGTCTGTGTAAACGCTTCTCCCGTCCACAAGCACCTGCAGTTCGTTGGCAAAGCGCGCGTTAAAACCCCGTGCGCTAATCGCCCAGGTATTCGCATTGATCTGGGCGACGTCCATTCCTGGAACCATCCGCAGTAAATCCGGAATATTGGTCGCGCCGGAGCGCGCGATATCCTCTTGCGTGATCACAAAAACCGCCGACGCCGTTTGCGAGAGCTTCTGTTCGGTCCTTGAGACTGTAGTCACCTGAGTGTTCATCAGATCCTGAAGGGTTTCGTTGGCGAGGTTCGCTTGCCGTTCGTCGCCGAAAGCCGCGGCGGAGGACGCGAGGAGCGCGCTGCACGCGAGAATGAAGATCGCCAGTCGTTGACCGGTGAGCGCGCCTTGATTGTCCGTTCCCACTGTCTCATTCCCTCCAGCGCCGAAAATATTTCGTCCCACTGCAGCCGACGATCAACGTGTCGGCCGCAGCGGATCTCGTTCAGCCGCCATCGTCTTTGGTGCCGGCACAGCGCGGCTGCTTGGTATGGCAGCTGCAGCCGCGGTACAGGCGGAGTCGGGGGCGGGCATGGGGATCAGCGCGCCTTCCGCTTCCTTCGAGAACAGCAACCCGCTGCCCGCTCCGTTCCAGTCGATCGAGATCACATCC